>Ga0315293_10000045_pt1 | contig 95295 bp, 126 predicted proteins | sample YL17G13_20_MG_FD_203071 | JGI IMG/M metagenome (GOLD analysis project Ga0315293, IMG submission 203071) | Sediment microbial communities from Yellowstone Lake, YNP, Wyoming, USA - YL17G13_20 | ecosystem: Environmental > Aquatic > Freshwater > Lake > Sediment | place: USA: Wyoming | collected...
CTCGGCGGTGCGCGGGTCGTCGGTGGCGAAGAAGACGTCGCCCCGCATCGAGCTTCGCTTGAAGCCGCCCGCGAAGATGCCGCGAACGTCGGGGGCGCCGTGGTACACGACGAGCGGCTCGCCTTGGTCGTCGACCACCTTCGAGTCGCCGAACCACCTGCGGAAGGCTGGCGTCCGATCTTTCATCGGACGCCCCGCCCCGTGCGCGCCTGCCACGCCGTGATCGACTCGCCGGGGGCGGGCTTGTCGACGCCGGCGACCTTCTCGGCGAAGCGCGGCGGCGCTTCCTTTTGCAGCGAGGGATACGGGATCTTGCCCGTGATGCCTTCGCGGGGGCTCTGGATCATCACGGTGGCGTGCATCGGTCCCCTGCTCACGATCTTGCCGAACCACCGCTCTCGCTTGTGGTCGAAGCTGACGTAGTCGCCGACGGCGAAGTCGGCGCGTGCGGCCTCGGCGTCTTCGCGCGTGATGATCTTCCTCTTCTCCAAGCCCTTCGCCTCGGCGTAGGCGTCGACCATCGCCTGCGACGCTTCGAGGCTCATGCAGCTATCGCCTGAGCAGCCGATGCTCTGAGCGATCTGCTGCCACTTGGGCCCGTGGTCGCTGGTGCCCGTGGTGAGGAACTGGATCGCGTGTGCCGCCTCGTGCAGCACCGTGTTGAGCCGCTGCGCCTCGGTGAACGCCGGCCAGGCCAGACCGTTGAACATGATCTGGCACTTCTTGAGGCTTCGGCTGTAGGAGCAAGCGCCACCTCGGCTTTTCCCGCCGCGTGTGAACTTCACCGCGAGGATGTTGTTCATCGACAGGCCGTAGTTCGCCAGGGCGTTCGTGATCACCAGGGTGACCGAGTCGAGGTCGGCGTAGGCGCCCGTGGCGGTGCGCTTCGCCGCTCGTGGGTTCATGCGAGCTGGGGCGCAGGCGTGGCACCCGCACTCTTCGATGGTGACCCAGTCGTCGACTTCGTCGGCGTGCGCGTCGTCGAAGTCGTGCGCGTCGTCGAAGGCGCGGGTGGGGTTTCGTCGGCGGCGCGGGGGGTTCCGGCGAATGTCGTCGGTGTCGGGGTCGAACGTCCCGACGTTGTTGGTGCTCTTGACCTGGTTCGCGTTGAACACGACGAACACGTCTCCGCTCTCCATTCCGTGTCCGCCGCCTCCTGCGTCGGTGACGTTTCGGATGATGAGCCCGTCACACTCCACGTCCATCGCCATCAGCGCCAGATCGTTGGTTGAGTACGTCTGCGTCTGGGGGTTGCCGTCCTCGTCCTCACCCTCGATGGGGATCTCGTCCCAGTTTGCTCCCTTGGCGTCGACCTCCATCGGGTCTTGGATGCGCAGGTAGACGGCGTAGACGCCCTTCTTCGTGACCGTCACCTGGTTGAGCGCGTCCAGAGCGTCTTCTTCGTCGTCCTCTTCAGGGTCGAAGTCTCTCAAGACCGCGTAGCTATCGTTCCACACGCTGTAAAGCCCGCCTTCTTCCTCAACCGCGAGGTGTTCCTCGTCGTGGTTGCTCAGGAAGTCCGCCCACGAGGTGTAGAGGGGCGGTGTCGGGTCGGCCTTGGCCGGCGACCCTCTGACGTAGCTGCGCGCCATATCGAAGTCGCTCGTGAAGAACACGCCTCGGCGGCCACGCGCCTTTGATGCGTAGGGGTCGAACTCGTAGAAGCCTCCCTTGTCGGTGCCGTGGTAGACGATGAGCGGCTTGCCGTCTTTGTCGACGACCTTGCTCTCGCCGAACCACCGACGGAAGGCTTCGCTGTCGGGGGCCGCTGGCGCTGGGTTCTTGCGCCGGCGACCGCGCACACCCCGCCCTGCAGCGTCCAGCTCCGTTTCCAGGCGCTCCGCTTCGGCCTCGTGGTACTCGGCGGTTTCGAGGGCGTCGGCGTCGTAGCGGGCCTGCTGGCGCGCGGCGGCTGCGTGCAGGCGGTGCGTCCCGATGCGCGCGCGGATGTCAAGCCAGTCCTGCTGGGTGAGCGTGTGCGCCGCTGCCTTCGGCGCCGGGTTCAGCCGGCCCTCGAAGAAAAGGTCGAGGATGTGGGAGTCGATGCGGGCGTTTTTGCGAGCCATGGCCGCGAGCCTAGCGCAGCGCCACGCCGGGGTCGAGGGGCCACGCCGGGGTCGAGGGGGTCGCCGGGGGCCCTGCCGGGGACCGTTGCGATGCCCTTTTCGATGCTCTATGTGTGGTGGGGAGGTTCATCATGGTCGTCGACATCATTCCACAAGCTCGCCAGGTCGGGCGTCTTTCGTTCTCGTTCACGTTCCAGTCGGCGAACGGCGAAGGCGTCGTCAACAACGACGCGCTGCTCTCGTGCGCCGAGCGCGGGCCGCTCTACACGCTGCTCGACGACACCTACGCGAACATCGCTGAGTTCTTCGGCGCCTGGGCTTCATGGGGCGGCATCCTGTCGACTCAGTCGGCCAGCACCGCGCCGCTGACCCACGCCTACTGGTCTTTGGACGTCGAAGGCTACCCCCAGCTTTCCGTCGTCGACGGCGCGATCAACGAGTGCGCGACCCGCGTCTGCTTGAGCTACTCGGCCTCACGCTGAAGAAAAACGCGCGACGCAAAGGATGCGCGGGTCGTTCGCTTGGCGTTCGACCCGCGCGACCTTTCCGGCGAAGTTTCCGTCGACGGTGCTGATGTGACCCGTCTCGCGGACCTCGACGACAAGCGCACAGTGCGTTTCGCCCCACGCACTACGTTGGCGCAGGAAGACGAGATCCCCTGGGCGCGGCTCTGACACGGCGTTGGCCTTCCCCAGCGCGTAGAGCGCGGCAGGCGTCGCCAGCGGGCTGGGTTTTTCGAGGGTCGGCGGCTCGTCCCCCGGCAGCGGGGCTCCCGCCTGGCGAAACAGCCACAAGACGAAGTAGGTACACCACGGCACCGGGCGCCCCCCGCTATAGCGCGTGCCGTCGGTGTTCCCCAGCTCGCGCAGGGCGAGGTCGATCAGGTCGGGCGACGCCGACGACGTCACGTCGGCTCCTTGAATCTCGCCATCATGTCACGGATCTCTTCGTCGGCGTACTCGGGGATCTCGGACCAGAAACCATGTTCCTCGTCGGGGTGGTTTTTCAGGTAGGTCTTGATCTGCTGGCCCAGGCGAAGGACGAGCCCCCGGTACTTCTTGCGCTCTTCTGGCGTCAGGCTGCGAGCGTCGACGCCGTAGAGGGCCTCTAACTCCGTGATGGGGTTCTGCTGCTCCTTCTTGGTCAGGTACAGCTCGCTATGCTTGGCGAAGAGGCGCTTCAGGTTCTGCACGTCGGTGTGGGCGTCGGACCAGTAGTCGTCGGGGTCGCTCTTCTTGCCGACGCCGACGTACTCGGCCTTCCCCGTGTCGAAGTGGTAGACCTCCCCGTTCCACAAGCCCACCTGGAGGTCGTCGCGGAAGACCCAGCCGGTCTTGTGCGCCGCCTCGACCGACGCCGCGACTTCATCGAGCTGGGCGCGGGTCAGGTGCTCGGGGATCTCGACCCACGGCTTCAGCATGAACCCCTTCACGGCGGCGCCGTCGCCGTTCAGGACGAACTGGGACGGCAGGATGCCGGGGATGCCAGCCTCGGCCATGGCGTCGCTCGCGGCCTGCTGTGCTTCGAGCCTGGCGGCTGCCTTGGCAGGGGTCAGGTGGTTGGGATTGAACGGCTGGAAGGGCACGGTGGTCGACGCCTTCACGACAAGCGGGCCTTCGAGCGTGTCGACCAAGAAGGCCAAGCCGTCGTCTCCCTTGCCCAAGAACACGGCGTCGCCGTGGACCACGGCATCCACGGCGGGATCATCGGAGGGCGGGCCGTAGACGACGCCACGCAGGTCGTTTGCGAAGTGCGCGACCGACTCGGCGGGCATCTTCACGCCGTAGACTCCTGGTGGCTCGCCGGGGTCGGTTCGCACGACCGTCGCCATGTCCCCCGACACGGTGAGCACGACGGCGTCAAATGGGTACATGCCTGGAGGCGCGAAGGCGTGGCGGTCGCCCACCTGCGGCTTGTAGGTGTCCGTCGCCAGCATCTCGTCGACCCCCGTCGAGATCGGCGACGGGTTCCGCCTAGCCTGACGAGCGAGCATGTTCTCAAAGGTGTCGCCGCCGACCCACGCAAGGATGCTCTGGACGCCGGCTTCCTTCGCCGCAAGGACGCGCCGCCTGTTCAGGGTGACGAGCTTTTGCGTCGGCACGTTCCACACGACCTCTGCAGGCGGGGGTTGCAGGCCCGCCTCGTAGTACCCGACGTACTTCTCGACGCTGCGTCTGATGCCTCGGTCTTCGGTGCTCTCGGTGAACGTGAGTTCGTCGACGGGGACGCGCTGAAGCTGCTCAAGGTAGCCGAGGACCGGGTCCATGCGCCAAGTCCCCACTGGAGGGATCTGACCAAGCGCCTTTGCGGTCTGCATGTCGAAGGCTTCGCCACCGCGCGCGTCGCTCCCCGCTTGCACGGCGAAGAGGTGGCCGCGCTCGCGCAGCTCGTCTTCAGAAAGCTCCTCGGGGTCGCCTCCCCGCGACGGGATGCGATTGGGGACGCCCGTTGAGGGGTCGAGGTCGACCGACGGGTTCCGGCGTGTCTTCTTGGCCCTTCGCACGGCGGCGGCGAACGCCGTTTTCAAGTCGTCGCTCTCGCCCCACAACGCCCACCACGACCAGAAACCGGGGGCCGTGGGGTCGTCGATGCGGTCGTGTTGGTGCCGGGTGCGGTAGCGTTCGCGGCGCTCGACGTCGCCATGCGTCGTGAAGTCCTCGTAGCCCCTGGCGCCGAAGAGGACCGTCTTGCCCCTGCCGGACGAGGTCGGCACCCGCACGGCCCACTTCTTTGGTGAGTCGGGCGGGGCTTTGTGCAGGGTCCAATAGGTGTCGGCCATGCCCCGAAGCTACACGAGGCCCCGCGAAACGTCGACGTGCTTGCTGGAGAACTTCGACGCCACCTCATAAAAGGGCCGACGGTAGAGCGGCTGCTCCGCGATCTCGTCGAAGTAGCTCTCTTCGTTCTTCTCACCCGTCAGGCCCTCGACGACGCGGAGCCACTGGCGTGCGTTCATCATGCGCCAGTTGGGGATGTCGTTGCGAAGCAGCGCCGTGAGCACCTTGCGCGACAACCGATTCCATTCTGGGTTTATCAGGTGGTGGGAGAGGCTGGTGTAGTTGAGCACGTCGACCAGGTAGTTCAGCACCGCGTGCTCGGGGTCGATGGGCGTGGCCTTGCCCGTCTTGGGCGCGGGAACCTTCCGGGGCTCAAGCCCGAGCACGTTCTTGTACCTGCCCCGCTGCACGTCCTTGAGGAAGTCCTTGATCGGGATCTCCGTCGACCAACCACCGAACTCCGGCAGCAACACGCCCGTGATGTACTTCGCCGGCACGGGGTCTAAGACCATGCTCTGAAGGTTCTTGTCTTTGTCGTGGCTCTCGCGGTCGTCGATGTCGATGCCCAGCATCTTGACCGGCAGCTCCAGGACGAAGCACAAGGGGGCGCCACCGTGAACGCTCACGGCGGTGCCGGCGTAGCCCTCGGTGGTCTGCTCGTTGAACGCGACGAAGACGCCAGGGCTCGTGCCCACCCACGACTTGCGCGTCACGTCGAAGCTCAGACCGTTCTGCACGATGCTCCAAAAGAACTTCGAGCTGGTGCCGTGGAAGCAAAGGGCCTTGCGCCTGGCCTTGCTCGCGGCCTTGTGGAACTCGGGCTCGAAGGGGTCGTCGACGCCGTCGAGCATCAGGGGGTTGAGGCGCGTGGGTCGTGGGCGCGTGGTCAAGTCCAGCACTTTCTCGGGGTCGGTCTTTTCCTGCTCGGACGCCGTGGCCTTGTCGAAGGCCCAGGTGGCCCCGTACACGCCGTCGACGCCGATCTCTTCGTAGCCCGTGTGGGGCCAGTGCGCCTTCGCCCAGGCTTTCGCCAGCGCCCTGCCACGCCTGTGTGCAGCCGCCGGCGTCTGCTTGGCGAGGTCCATCAGACAGTCGTCGGTCCACAGCTCCAACCGGACGGCGTAGACGGCGGCGACGCCGTCGGCGCCGTCGCCGTCACGCACGAGGAAGCCGTCGGGTTCCCCCATGTCCCCGCCAGCGGACCAGTTGTCGCGCAGGGCGTACAGCGCCTGCAGGGCTGGGTTGCTGGGGTTCTTGCGCATGGCGGGGGCCTTTCGGGCGGGTGTGAGGGGGTTGTCTCGTGCCTCGTCCTCATCAGCGTCGTCGAGGTCGACCACCACCATGGCGGGGAGCGACTTGGCACCAAGCGCCTGAAGGGCCGCTGCCCGGTGGCCGCCCTCCAGAACGTAAGGGTCGTCGACGCCTTCCTTGTCCACGACGACGATGAGCGGAGATATTTCACCGCTCTCAGCTATGGCCGCAGCCAGCCACTCTACCCTGGCGTTGTCGTCCGCCGACGCATAGAAGTTTGAGGAAAACACCGACAGCGGCACCTCGCGAATGCCTTTCAGGACGTGGTAGCGCGTGAACGTCGACGCGATGGACGACGTGTTGTCCACTTTCTCACGCACGACTCGCCCGTCGACGACGGCGCCCGCCTTCGGGAACGCCTTGTTCGCTGCGGCCACAAGTTCCTGTGCGCTCAGGGGAGTGGCAGGGTTCTGCCGCACGTCTGCTGTCTTCTTTCGAGCGGGTGTGAGGCGCACCTGCGTGGGGTCGAAGACGACGGCCCAGTCGTTCCAGGCGTCGCCCTTCCAGACGATGCCGTCGTAGCCGTCCGCCGTCGCCCCCGCGACCGCCGCGCCGGGGATGTCCCCCGCGTTCCAGCGGTCCTCGAAGGCCGCTTTCGCGCGGGCGCTGACCAGGTGATCGAAGACGCTCGAAGGCATGGCGCGATAGGTCGGGTCGCGCATGTCCAAGAGCTTGACGGAGGGGGGCACCGACACGCTGATGACGACGTCGCCGAACTGCTTCGCCTCTTTCTTGCTCGACGTGAGGTAGACGCCCGCGCCCCAGTTGCCCCGGCGCGGTGCGTACTCGGCAGGGAAGTGCCCGAGTGCCTTCACCTGCTGCACGTCCTCGACGGAGCCCCCGTGGAACCAGCTCATGACTCGGACAAGTCCCTGATGCGACGCGCGGCGCCGGCCCTGAGCATGAAGGCTTCGTCACCCTCTTCGAGGGAGCGGTGGAGCGAAACGAGATGCTTCTCGGCCTCCTTCTCGGAGTAGCCAGCTCGGATCATCGCCGCGACGAACTTCCGGTCTTCCTCTTCCTGCGTGGAGCCCCTCGGGGGGTTCGCTCGCGGGCCGACGGCGAAGTGGCTCTCCTTCGCCATGGTCCACGCCTTGTCCCAGGTGCCGGCGTCGGCGCGGCTCTGGGTGTCGACCGGGTGGCCCATGATGTTCTCGAACGCCTCATACATGGCCATGTTGGCGTCGCAGAAGTCGTGGCTGGCGCAGATGGCGGGGTCGTCGACCTCGGCGTTGCGCTCGATCACCTGCTCAATCTCGTCCTCGGTGAGCCAGTCACGCAGGATGCGCGAGAACTCATGGGCCAGGGCACGCGCAGTGCGCGGTTCTGGTCGAAGCACACCCTTAGGCACGGGGTTTCGGCGCGGGTGCATGATGGCAAGGGCGTCGCCCAGGGCCTTCCACGCCATGTGCAGGTGCTGCTTGATCTCTCTTTGACGCTCGTACTCGCCCATGGCGGGGCGGTCGCCCACGCCCGACGCCACAAACCGAAGGCAGTCGCGGACGAACTCCGCGCCCTCGGAAGGATCGGCGTGCAGGCGCGGCCCCAAAAGCATCGAGATATCGGAGAGGTCTTCTTCGGCCATGTGTTGCGAGAGGGGTGGGTTCTTGCGGGTGTGGCGGGTGTGGCGGGTCATGGGTGTCATCCTTTGCGGGAGAAGAGGGCGTAGGCGACGAGGCCAGCGACGCCGACGGCGGCGATCATCGGCAGGGCACTACCGGGCTTCGCGCCGACGGCTTCGTTCACGGCGTCCTGGGCCTGCTTCGCTGCTTCTTCGAGCACAGCGGGCGGGGCGCTGGCGTCGGCGTTGGTGGTGGGGGCGGAACCTGCTGGAGGCGGCGCGTCGACGGCGGGCGGCACTTGGGGCACGCCGGCGTCGTTCGCGGCGGTTTCGGCCTGCTTCGCGGAGCCTTCGGCGGCAGCGACCGTCTCGGCGGCGACCACGGGGGCGTCCTTGGCGACTTCGGCCACGATCTGGTCCGCCACCTTTTCCGCCGGCGGGGGCGGCGGGGGGAGCTGGGCAGGCGGGACGCCGACGTCGATGGCGACCTTCGTCTCGTCGACGGTGTCCTGCTTCGCCTCTTCGAGGGCCCGCTGCACGACAGGGAGCGCCTGCTGCGCGGGCGACGTGGCGAGTTGGGCGGCGAGGGCGATGGCGCGGGCCAGAGCCGTGCGAAGGGCGTCGTAGGCGCGCTTCATCTGCTCCATGATCGCCTGGGCCGCGCGGACCTTGGCTTCGTTCTCCGCGCGGAGGGCTGCGGTCATGCGAGCACGAGGGGTCTGCGCGTGCTGCATGTCTGCCATGAGAGCATCCTTCGCCAGCTTGTAGCTTCGCGCTGCCTGCTCAACGGCCTTGGAAAGGCGCTCCACCTCGCTGCGTGCCTTCTTGGCGTCGTCTTGGTCGACCTTGGCGCGGACGGCGAGGTCTTTCGCTTTGTCGCGGATGGCGTTTTCGCGCATCTTGGCAGAGACGACGCGGGTCTTCGCTTGGTTCTGCGCCTGCGCCGGGGTCTGCGACGGCAGACGGGTCGGCAACTTCGCGGGCATCGAAGGAGCTGGCTGGCGGGGGGTGCGCGGCACGCGCGGGCCGGTGGAAGCGGGAGTCGGAGCGACGGGCCGTTCAGCGGCAAATGGCGACGTGATGCCAAGATAATCGTAGTGCGACATGTCCCGAGGGTAGGGGACGAGGCAAGAAAGCACAAGACTTCGACGCGGGCGTGCGGTACCACGACGGCCTCGCGCCAATCCACGGTGACGAAAAAAGAGGGGGCACCGTCGTGAGATGGGGCCCCCTTCACGTTTTCACTCGTCAAAGTCCGCGAGCTTGTCGATGCCCAGGGCGCGGATGCGCTCGGCGCGGCGTTCGATGGCGATGCGTTCTGGCTTCGTCAGCGAGCGCATCGCCTGCTGCACGTTGGGGTCCGAGGGGTTCAGCCGGAAGGGGCGCAGGCCCTCGTACAGGCTGTCCGTCGCCCAGGCCGTCTCGCCAGCTTCCTCGAGTTTTTTTCCAAGCAGGCTCATGAGCATCACCTCTTCAAAAAGTTTTTTCTTGCCCAGCTTGCTCGCCATAGCGCCGATGAATGACGCGAACGAGCTGCCGCCTTCGTAGCCACTCAAAAGCCCTGTCGTGAACACCATGCAACCAAAGACGTCGTCAAAAATCTCAATGTGGTTGGCCGACGACAAGAACGCTTTGACACCCGCTTGGTTTTCTTGCCACGGATGTTTGCTGGGATCGCTGGCCGCAACGCACCAGAAGGGCACCAGCGACTCGGCGCCCAAACAACCTTCGCTTCGGGCGTAGGGGTAGACGTCGGCTGTGCTCGATTCTGTCGTTGTGGTGCGTGTCAAAGTCCCCGTCACCTGCACACTGTCGATATCCAAAGAACCGTCGGGATCAAGCACGTTTATCAGGGCGTCATGTATGCGCTGCAGAGCCCTGCCGGTGTTTATCGTTACGTCGTACTCTACTTCCTCTTCCTCTTCCACGCCGTCGATGTCGACTTCATACACCAGGTCGAAGTCGTTTCTCGCCGCTGTCCACCAAGCATCGGCAGCAGAACTTCGGCCTTCGTTTGAAGAAATACCAGCGCCCGTTACTTGCGTTGCAAGTTCCAAGAATCCGGCTTCTTCCAGTTTCGCGCCCAAACAAAGCCCTGTGTAAAGCACGGTGCCATACCCGGCTTTCCTCGTCTTCACGCCTGACGGGGTGTGGACGCGCGGGAATCCTGATCCCTCCGACGCTGTGTACTCCGAACCGTGATCCCCACGGTCGTAGTATCCGTTGCCTTCTTCATCATCTTCTGGATTGAAGACCTTCACGCTGCGCGACTTGTATTTGTAAACAGAGCACGGCGCGTTCGTCTTCGGATTCAAGACGCAACCAAGAAAAACTTCGTCGGCTTTGACTTTTGCCATGGACGTGAAGCTACTTCGCCGGCGCGAGCGTGTCACCTGTGGAAGTTGCTCTTGCACCGCTTGGAGCAGAAACGCTGTTGCTGCTGCTTGGACGTGTACTCGGCCCCGCAAAAGGCGCAGGTGCGCAGCTCCCCAGACCCCCTGGGGTTTGCCCGCGCGTCTGGATCGGCGGTGTGGACCCATGCGGGCCACCAGCGGCGGGTCTTGCGGAGTTCCGGCGAGACGACGACCGGCAGGTAGATCGCAAGGCCCTGTGGCGCCACGTCGGGCTCTTTGCCGGCGCGCTTTGCGTCGAGGCAGTCACGGCACGTCTTGTTGATCTTGTGTTGGGGCCGGTTTCTGAAGTCTTCGATCGGCCTGCTCTTGCGGCACGACCGGCACACCTGGGCGAAGGCGAGGTTCTTTTTCATTGGCACTTTCAGGTGTAGCGTGCCTTTCGATCCCCGTCACCTCCCCTCACCTCGCGCGCTTCGCGCTTCGGAGTCCACATGTTCAACAAGAAAAGCCTGATCTCCCACCTCGTCGCCCTCGTCCTCGGCTTGCTCGGCGGTCTGCTGGGCCGCGACCTCACCGGCCTCCAGGCGCCCGCCGAGCAGGTCGTCGGCGAAGTCGTCGACGCCGCCGCCGCCGCCGCGAAGGCCCCCGCCGTCGAGCCCGCCGCGCCCATGACCCCCGCCGTCGCCGCGCCGCCCGCCGCGCCGCCCGCCGCGCCCGTCGACGCCGGCACCTGAAAACACCAGCCCCCAAAAGAAAAGCGCCCCGCGAGGGGCGCTTTTCTTTCTGACGGGACGGAGCCCGCTTCAGCCCGGAGGGGTGATCACGACCGACGCGGAGTCGACGGGGATCATGCTGGTTTCGGCGCTGTTTTCCTGCCAGCGGATGCTGATGAAGTAGCTGCCCGAGGTGCCGGCGGTCAGCGCGATGGTGTCGGGGAGGCCAGGGGTGACGCTCAGAGTCTGCGTGGCCGTCAGGTCGGTGACGATGTTGCCTTCGGCGTCGGAGCAGATGATCTGCCAAGCCTTCTTGCCGACGAAGTGCGAGAAGGTGAGGGTTGAGCCGCCTGAGAGGACGGTGGGGATCGAGGCGTCGAGCTTGCTGCCCGAAATGATGGTAATGCCGGAACCGATAGCAGACATGATGGACTCCAAAGTATCGGGGGCACACGCCCGCCGAAGGCGACGTGCTCGCCCAGCCGTCGCATGATACAAGGCCCACGAAAATGGGCAAGCCAATGGCAAGTCGACGGGCGAGCCCCGACGTACCCACTCGACAAGCAAGCGAAGACATGACAAGAAGTCGTGCGCCGTTTGACGGCGTACCCAAGGAGCAACCGTGAAGATCCCAGGCTCGTTCTTGCAGTCCGACGTCATCGTCGCCCTCTCGATCCCCATGCCCACCGGCCAGGGCGGCAGCGGCATCACCTTTCCCCTCATCGAGGGCCGCATCGTGGAGATCCACGACGATTGCATCATCGTGTTGAGCGTGAAGGGCGACACCATGTGCATTCCCGATTCACGCATCCAGCACCTTATCAAGCCCTCGGCGATCCTGCGCCCAGAGAACGGCCTCGTCGGCGCGAACGGGGAGCGCATCTAGCGCCTGCGATTCGCAAACGAGACGGCCCCCGCGAAGTCTCCTTCGCGGGGGCCGTTGCTTTTCGGGCGTCGTTCACTTCGCAGGGGTGCTCTTCGCGGGGGCACTCTTCGCCGGGGTGCTCGCGTCGACCGCTTCCTTGAGCGCCTCGGCGGGGCGAAACAACACGACGGTGCGTGCCGGGATCTCGACGGACGCGCCGGTTTTGGGGTTGCGCCCAGGGCGAGCCTTCTGGTTGCGAAGCGTGAACAGACCGAAGTTCAAGAGCCGAAGCTCGTGGCCATCGGTCAAGGCTTTCGTCATCGCTTCGAGCACGGCGTCGACGGCCAAGGCGGAATCGCGCTTCGTGAGCTGCAGGCGCTCGTGAACGGCGTCGGCGAGGTCGGACTTCCGCACAGGCAGCGGCGGGGGCAGAGGGGGCTTCAGTTCCACGGCGACACCTCGGAGGGAAGCACAACCATGCTCCCATTCAAGTCGATGGAGAGCAGGTTCGCCGGCGGCGGCGGTGGAGGCGGCGGCACGAGCGTCTTCATGAGTTTTGCCCCTTGGCGGCATCGTAGTCGTCGGCGCAAGCGTTCAAGAACGTCTCTTTGTCGACGCCTGTGATGACGCAGACGCCAGCGGCAAAGAACAGGCCCCCACGGGCCGCGCTCTGCGTCAGGCGCTCGCTCGCGGCATCGACGACCTGGCGGACAAGCACTTCACGATCTCTGTCTGTGAGTTTGAAACTGTCTTTCACGATTCTCTCGTTGTGGGAGGTCAAGAACGGGACAGCAGGGCGTCGGCGAGCTGGGCCACCAGGTTCAGCTCTCGGGGCGGCAGGCGTCGCGCGGAGCGCAGGAGCCGGCGCAGGTCGGCGGCATCGTCCTCGGGCTCTTCGACGGCGGGCGACTCATCGAGCCCCAGCAGCCTATCGGTTGAGACGCCCAAAGCTCTGGCCAGACGCGCCAACTGGTCGAGCACCGGGGCGCCGACCCCGCGCTCCAAACGCGACAGGATGTCCGACGAAAGCTCGGCGAGCTTCGCCAGGTCTTCTTGCGTCATGTTTTTTTGCTCGCGCGCTGCTTTCAGCGCAGCGGCGAAGTGTGGTGTGCTCATGGCGCCAACGGTAGGCCGATGCGCGTGGGATGGTCAATCAAAAAGTAGCGCGATCCCGCGCGCGACGTCGGCGGCGGCATCGCACTCGGTGGCCGTCGCCACGGCGTAGTCGGCTGCAGCGTAGGCTGCGGCCAGGGCAGCGGTGGCTGTGTCGTAGGCGGCGAGGTCGGCGTCGGCGGCGCAGACCGCTTCGGCGGCGATATGCGCGTAGTAGGCAGCGAGGTCGGCCTCGTGGGCGGCGTTGCGGGCGTCAGCAGCGGCACGAGCGGCGGCGTCGCCGTCGCCGTCGGCAGCAGCGGCTGCTTCTTCGGCGGCGTTGGCGGAACGGATGGCGCGGTCGCCGGCGTCGGCAGCGTCGGCGGCAGCGGCGCGTGCGTGTATCGCCAGGGATGCAAAGTCACCGGGTGTCGGGGCGGTCGCGGTGTCGGTCACTTTTCGACGTCCATGATCTTGAACGAGACGGTCTTGCCGTTCTTGGCCTTGCCCTTCACCGCTGGGATGAAGTTGAGCATCCCGCGCAAGCTCTTGATCGCGTCGACGATGGCTTCGTCGACGTCGGGCTGCATGGCAGCGTCAGAGAACTCGACGATGAGGGTGACGGGGATCTTCTGCTTCATGGCCGTGTGACCTCTAGTCCTGTTCGATGACGCTGGTTGACCAACTATTGTAGCACTCAAACATGACGGAGTGCTTTTTCTCGATTGCCTGCATCTTTCGGTACAGATGACCAACAGGTGCCTGACCGAGCTGGATCGCCTCGGCGAGTTGGCCGAACGCCTCGTAGCAGACCATGGGACGCTGCCCCAAGCCGCCGCCGATGTCGTGGACGTGTTCAGCGGGGACGATGAACACGTCCTCTTCGGAGACGTCGGGGTCGGCCCGCTTCACCAGCTCGCAAAACTCGACGGCAGCCGCCAGCGTGTTCTTGCCCGTGAACTCGACGTCACGGTAGCGCGGGAGAATCCACTGCTGGGGCTCTTTGTCTGTGGTGTTCACTTGCAATCCCTCAAGGTGGCGGTGGTGGTGGTGGTTCAGACGTCGTCGCGCAGGCCGAGCAGCCAGTCGATGGACACGTTGAAGAGACGAGCCACGCGCAGGAGCACGTCGGCGCGGGGCATGATGCGGCCACGCTCCAAGCGCCCGTAGCCCTCGCGGGTCACGCCCAAGGCGTTCGCGACGTCGTCCAGCGTGGAGAAGCCCGCGCGCTGCCTGGCCTCGCGCAGGCGGGCCGAGAACGTCACGGCGGCGGCGACTCGTTCCTTGGTCGCCGCCTTGGTGTGCTTCTTCGCGGGGGGCTTGGTTGTCGGCCTGGTGGCCGTCGTGGGGGTCGTGGGGGTCGTCATGAGGTCAGTTGCTTTCGCTGTCGGGTTCTGTTTCGGCGGCGTAGCTCGCGTAGATCTGCAAAAAGCGGTCGACGTCTTTGCTTCGCTTGAAGACGAAGATTGCGCCTTCGCCCCGCGCTATCTGCATGGCGTCACCTCGACACAGGCTGAAGAGGAAGTCAGCCGCCGTAACCACGGCTTCGTTCAAGAGGACGTTCTCGTCGTCTTGCCAGCTCATCGGTCGCCCGCATCCCGTGCGGCGCGGGCGGCACGCTCGGCGGAAAGAGCCAGCAGGCGGTCCAGCTCGCTGGCCTTCGCCTGGCGCGGGGACTCGAAGGCGTCACAGAGGATGGCCAACGTGCCGACCTTCTGGCCAGCGTGGGGGCCCTGCGTCGACGTGCAGAAGTAGACCCGGTCGTCTTGGTCCGCAAAGGCGACGACGGTGTCAAACGCCGCGTCGAGCACCTTGGGTTGAAGTTCGCTTCGGTGGTGGCGGCACGTTGAGCAATCGGAAGCCATGATAGGTCTTTACCACCACAACGAGGGTGCTATCAAGGGGATTATGGCCTCTCAAGTTGCGATAAAGCCTCTGCTGTTGGCCTACCTCAAAGCGAAAGACGCCCAGTCGCTGCACGACGCCCTCGACGAGCTGCAACCGACCCGGCGCCAGGTGCGCTACTTCGTCTCGGAGTTGCGCGGGGCCAACCGCGACATATCGGCCATTGAGTCGTGGTGCCTGAAGCACGGCTACACGGGGTCGGAGACGTCGACGGGGAAGCGAGAGCGGCCCAAGCGGGGCATGAGCAAGCTGTACCGCACGCAGTACCTGCGAAGCACAAACGAGTGGTACATCAGGCTCCCCATAACGCCCCTCCTGGACGACCTCTCCGAAGAGGATCGAAAGACCAGCGTGGTCGTCGTTTGGCAGGATGACCGCGTGGTCGTGACGCTTCCCGAAGGCTTCATGCGTGCCTTGCGCGCCACCGTCGTCGAGCCGACGAAGCCCCCGGAGTCGTTGCCGCCCAAGCGCCGCAAGAAGTAACTCGACGGCTCAGACCCGACCCGACCGCCGTCAGACCCGTTCGTCTTCGTAGCCGACCCACCGGTCGCTGTAGTCCACGCGAGGCGGGGGGTCTTGGAAAATGCGCAGGGTGGCCCGCGCGATTCCTCGGAGCTGGTCAAGCTCGGGCATGAAGGCGATGGCCTTCTGGCACCTTTGCTCCGCGCACTTCTCGGGTCTTGTGTCGTGCATGTGCCCGCACACCAGCAGGCTGATCTCCGACGGCAACGGCCCCTTGCGAGGGCACGTCACCGCCGTCACAGCAAGCTGCGTCGCTGGACGCCGCGAGGGGAGCCAAGTCGAGCCCATCTCAGACCCCGGCGCCGCTGGGCCAGATCGCGAACTCGCGGCCCCGGTACTTCAGCTTGACGGTGTAGAAGTTCGAGTCCCGACGATGCTTCTCGGCGGCTTCGGAAACCTCACGACCAAGGTACGCTTGGTTGGTCATGCTGTGGTCCCACTCGTCGGCAAACGACTTCGTGACCTCAAGGCTGGCGTCGTCGCGACCGCCGTCAGCGCGGGGGCTGATCGTGAGCGTACCGACGCCGGGGATCTTGTGCGTGCGATGCGCTTTGGAGGGGTTCTTGCGGGAGTAGAATCCGGGGGTCATCGACCTGTGGTCGCTTGCGCCGCCGCGTGCTTTCTTGGGCACCATGAGCGCGACCAGCGAACGGTCGGACCCGAGCCGCGTGATGGCGCCGGGGCCGAAGCCAGCGTCGTCCTCGATGACGGCCCAGTGGCTGCCCCGGTCCTTCGGCATCTTGGCCAAGAAGCGATCCAGCGCGTCGATGTCGTCTTCGTCGAGGCCCGAGGTATCCCCGTTGATCAAGGCGGGCATGAATGAGTTCTCGACGCGGAACTCGTACTGCTCGAAGCCGGGGTGACGGGCGTGGGGGTTCTTGCGCTCGGGCTCGACCGGGGCGCTACGGGCGGCATGGGCGGCGCGGGCGCCCTGGTAGAGGTCGTGAGCCGTCTCGGCGCTGTAGCGCGCACCCTTGTAGAGGCCGCTGCCGAGGCTCTTCGCCCACTCGGGGTTCCTGCGCGAGCGCGGCATCGCCGCCTCCTGCAACGCGGCGTCGCACATGCGCTCCGACGTCATGGCGCGGTCGATCTGGCCGTCCATGCGGGCTTCGACGCCCGTGGCGCAGTGCCGTGCGGCCTTCGCGAGCGTGAGGAGCGTGCGCGACTGGGCGCCGCCGACCTGCTTGGCCTGCTGCGAGAGCTGGCTGGCGATGAGCCGTGGGGTCTTGGCGTCGCCCTGGGCGGCGGCGTCATCGAGAGCGGAAACGACGTCTTCGACTGTGTTGAGTTGCATGGTTCCTCTGGGGGCGTCGGGGCCATCCTCGCCCATGGGCTCCGCGCTGTCTAGGGTCCGCCCGTCGGCCCCATCCAGGTACGGGGGTCGGGGTCGGCGGGCGCCGGGGGCGCTTTGGTCGGTCGTCTGGACGTCTTCGTCATCGTAGAAGAGGGGCGAGCCGAAAAGCTCTTCCGCGACCTCGTCGGCGTCCCGCTCGGTGTGCTCCATGTCGCCGCCGTGAAGCAGGACCGCGTGCGCCAGCTCGTGGCGCAGGAGGCCCTCGACCCGGCTGTCGTCGGCGTCGTTCATCTTCGCCGCCACCGCGATGCGAAACGAGCCGTCATCGAGGTCTTCGCAGAAGGCGTAGGCGCGGGCGCAGGCTTGGCCGTCGCGTTGGCCGGCCTTCGCGTCGACGTCCAGGGTGCAAGACAGCGAGGGGTACTGCTCCTGCACGCTGGAAAGGAGGGCGTCGAAGGCCGCGCGGACGCGCTCCGACGGGCGCTTGTGCGCGGGGTTCAGGCGGGCGCGCTGCAGCTTGCGGTAGTAGTGCGCGTCCTCGGCCAAGTGATCCAGCACGATCCCGCCGACGAGCATGAGGTCGTACCCAACGGTGTGGGCGTGCTCCCACTCGACGCCGAAACCCTTCAGGAACTCAGCTCGCAGGTGCTTGGGGACTTCGAGCGCGGCAACGACGGGGCTGACTTCTGCGAGCGTCGGTTGGCGCGTGCCTGGTGCATTCGGGTTTTTCTTGGGGGCCATGACGCACCTTAGCGCGTCAATGAAATCCTTGTCACGCGCCTTCACACGTCGGTATGCTTGCGCGCCATGACGCGCACCATGACATCCCTCGAAGTCCTCAGTCGCCCCTTCGCCGCCTTCTTCGAGGAGGCCCTGGCGCCCGCTGTGGCGTTTGAGTTGTCGCGACCACGAGCGAACCTCGTCGGCCTCGCGCGCCTCCCGGCTCAGGACGACGTCGTGCGCCTCGACTTGTGCGTCGAGTGCCTTCATCGCGACGACGAGTGCTGCTGCGACTGAAGTACGGGGTCGGCTACTTTTTCAGCTTCCGCCACAGCATGAAGGCCGCGACGCCGAGCACCAGCAGGACGATCGGGCTCGACGACGACGACGACGACGAGGCCGTGCCGCCCGAGCCGCCCGTCGACGACGTGTTGAACGTGGTGGCAGGCGAGCCTTCGAGCGGGTTCTCGGGGAGCACACTCAGCGCGCGGTCGTAAATCTCGTCACGCTCGGGCTTGCCGTTGAAGCCGCCGTTCACGCCCAGCGTGATGAGGTCGAAGCCACGCGGTGCGCGGTCGAAGCTGCTGACGTTCTTGCCCTGGCGGACGAGCGCGGCTCGTTTGTCGGTCCACCGCTTCGTGTCGTTGACGCCGAGTTGGATCGGGTTGGGCCCGTTCTTCGCCAGCTCGTTGAGGTCGCCGCGTGACGAGCCCTTGCGCCAGTACCAGCCGCTCACCAGCATGGCTCCTGGCATCCTGCCGGCAAGCTCGGGCTTGTTCTCCAGGTCGAGGCCCAAGTCTTGTCCTGCGCGTCGGTGGTTCTCCCTGCCTGTGAGCTGGATGGCACCGTGGCCGCGAAACTTGGGCCCGTCGCCGGGTTGCGTGTTGCCGAGGTCCGCGCGCCCCTCGTAGGCCGTGCCGGGCGCAAGCTCCGTCAGGAACTGGAAGGCAGCCGATTCATGCCCGCACTGTGCGAGGAACGCGGCCACCTGGTTCTTCGTCGTGATGTCCCAGCGGCGGCACGCCTCGACGATGGCCGGCAGGATCGCCTCGGCCTTGGAGAGTGTGAGTTGGGGAAGGATCTGTTTGAGCTGCGCGGGGGTCATGTGGCGACCCTAGCATAGCCTCACTCGACCTCATACCACTCGACGCCAAAGAAAGCTGTCAGGCCCTTGGCATCGCCGCTGCCCAAAAGATTTATACACAAAGATTCTTCGCCGTCGAGAGAGATGGGTCTTGTACCCTTCGCAGGCGTCCACTCCCACATGAAAGTTTGATTGACCTGCGTGTCCGAAGTGCTGGAGGGAATGAAGACAAAGCCGGACCAGACCGTACCGATCTCGCCGCCCTCGGCTGGGTCGGCACCGAAAGTCTGCACGACAGCCGTGGGAGTGTCCCCAGAATCGTATGAGACGTTTGTGAGGAGGAAACCGTCGCCTCTGTCGTTCGACTTGCGCTTGACCAAGCGCACAGGGATGTTCTTTGGCCCATCTTCTTTTCTGGCCGAAAACCACATGCGCGTCACGCAGATGCGGTTGCGGGTGCCGGGGCGCGCTATCTCAAAGACGTCACGAGGTCCGTTTTGCAGAACGAACGGCTCAGGCGAAGCCGCTGTGTAGGTGGGTTGCGTGGCGTCTACGACAGAGAACGATTGTGCGAGGAGTTGCGAGCCGAGCGCAGCCGGGATCTGGTTCGTCGTGTACGCGCTGACCACACTGTTGAGCGTCGAGAGCGTGCTCTCGGTTGCTGCGTCGGGCGGCAGCGTTGTGTTGAGTCGGCCCGTCGTGTCGGTCGATATGATGCGCGCGTTGGTTCCGTCGGTGCCCGCCGCGAGAAGCGTCGAGGTGCCGACGGGGATCGTGACCCCCGGCGACACCGCAAGTGCGATGCCTGCGGCGTCGTAGAGGATGGCGGTCGGATTGACGACGAACATGGGCTACCTCAGATAATGGCGCGCGCGCGGCTCAAGAGGAACACACCCGAGTAGGCGTAGGTGTCTGTGACGATCGACAGGACGGTGACTCCGTCGGTGTCGTACATCGTCGTCACCGTCGTGGCCACGTTGTTGATACCGTTTCGAGTGATCGCCATCTCCATAATCTTCGTCGTCTTCGCCGAAGACGTCCACCACGTCACCGATGTGGGGAAGGGGTCGCCTGCGGGCAGCGTCTCCTCAAAAGCGCCGCTGGAGAAGCCCTCGTAAGGGCCATCTGCTCCAGCAAGGCGCGTGAACTGTCGGAGATCGGTGTCCGTGCTCTTTTGGAGGTTGCCCGCTGGCTGAATAACGACAGGCCGATAGTTGACAAATGGCACAGCCCGACCTCATCACAATCAGTAAGAATCCAACGAGAGGTCATCCCACCAAAGGCTCAAGCATGACGTTGAGGTCGCGAATCGTGACGCTGGTGGTGTCCGTCAGGTTCGCGACGAAAACCTCGACGAAGTCCCCTATAGCGAGTTGTAACACCCCTTGGACAGTCAGGGGCGCCGAGCGTCCCACGCCTTCAGTGTTGGTCGACATCTGCGTCGCCAGGAGGGTCACACCATTCACGGCGATGCGAAATGCAATCTCGCGGTTGGCTTGTGCCGAGATCGAACCGATTGCTGACGCGGAGAAGAACCCCGTCAGAGCACCTGTGTATGTTGCGCGGTTGTTCGTCAACGTGAATCGTTGCACATAGGGGCCTGCTGTGGTCACCCCCGCAATCTTGACGTAGACGCCCGTGGTAGTTATCACCGTCGCCGTCGCGTTCCCGTTCATCGTGTACTGCGCCAACGACGAACTATTCGGAACTCCTCGGCAGTTGATGAACTGCGCCTTGTTGTCGCTGAACAGCACACCAGTGGTGTAGGTGCCTCCACCCGAGAAGTTCACCGTGTCGAGAATGTAGCCCTCGACGGGGACGGTCGCTGCGACGTTGACGTTGACGCCTGTTTCCCCCGCGAGCACGATGAACGAGGAGTAGATGATGCGCAGTCGTCGAGCAACGACAGCGGTCGCAGGGATTGTGATCGACGTCTGGCCAGAAGGCGGGTTGAAGAGACATTGCGAAAAGCCGATGGTGTTGATCGTTCCATCGAACGTGAGGTTGCCCGACTCAAGGAAAGCCGAGTTGTTCATGATGAAGTTGTTGTAGTTGGCGATGCGCCCAACACTGCCGCAGGCGGTGAAGTTGACCCCCAACCAGTCGAGCGCCTTGGTGTTGGGCGTCGCGCCGCCGTCCAGATTCAAAGCGATGTCTGCCTCGATCGCGATGAAACGCATGGGGAGTGACCACGTCGACGTTATCAGAGCCGTGCCGATAAGACCTGTGCTCTTGAGGAGCACATTCTCCGAAGACGAACCCAGGATGACGGTGTTCTGGCCACAGACGAGACGGTCCCCCAGCAGGTCCACATCCTCCGTGAACCAGTAGGCTGTGTTTGCAGCGAGCGTGATGACACCCGCTGCGGGGGTCGGCAACTTGCTGACGTCGTCGACGAACACGAGACTCGTCAAGGCGTCGACCGCGTTGAGTGTTCCGTTATTGATGAACAGCGATTTTTGCATGGGTTCCTATAACACAAACGCTCTTGCGCCGTCACAAACGGCGCAAGAGCGTCGCAGTCATCCTGCTCAGAGGACGACGATGGACTTCGGCTGCCACAGCACGTCAGCCGCACCGTTGCCGCCTGTGCCTGAGATCGACTTCGTGACGATGCCGACCTCGGCCACGACGTCGCCCGAGACGAACGCGCTGACGTCGTTCGTCAGCTTGCCCAACGTCTTGGACAAGAACACCGGCTGGCCCGCCGACAGAGCCGTGAGGCCCGCGATGAAGTTGGCAGCGGCGTACACGTTGCCAACCTGCACCTTGCCGACGCCCGCGCCGCCGACGACCGAGACGAGGCCCGCACATCGCGCCGTAGCTGCCGCCGTGGCGATGGCGGCGCTCGCCGTGTCGTTCGACGAGACGTAGGCGACGTCACCCGCCGTGAGGCCCGTGGTGGTCAGGTCGATGACCGGAGCAGCGGCGCCGGTCGCGCTGATCGTGATCGACCCCGCGCCGTTGGTGATGCTGACACCCGACCCCGCCGTCAGCGTGGACTTGGCGAAGTTGCCAGCGGCGGTGTCACCGATGAGCACTTGACCGTTGGTCGGCTGCGACCCGTCGTAGTAGTGGATGCGACCGCCCGCTGCGATGGCGAACGCGGGGTCCGTACCGGACGTACCGATGTTGACCGTGTGCGTGTTCGTCGTCGCAACGCCCGCGAAGAACAGCTTGCTGTTCGTCGTGTCGACGCGGAGCTGCGAGGCCGCTGCCGCGTTCTGCACGTCAAACGCCGACGTGCTGTTTGCTGCGTTCTTCGCGAGGACGGTACCTGCGACGTGCAAGCTCGCCGTCGGCGCCGCGATGCCGATACCCACGTTGCTGTCGGAGCCCTGCACGAACAGCGCGTGCGTGTTCGTGTCGCTCTCAACACGGAAGTCGACGTCGGCGCTGCCGTCGTTGACGACGACCTCGTTGCCCGCCGCCGCCGTAAGCTGGAGCGCCGCGCCGCCCGTGATGGCGAGGTTGCCCGCCGTGCTCGACCACGTCGCCGCAGCCGCCGACGTGAGCGTCAAGGCGCCTGCGGACGTCGAGAAGTTCGACGCCGCCACTGCGTCGACGCTGATACCGCCCGTCGAGTCGATCGTGACGCCGCCCGTGCCTGCGTTGACGTCGATACCGCCCGCCGCGTTGCTCGCGGTGAGGGTGATCGCATCGACCGCTGCTTCCGCGCCCGTGACGACGACCGAGTTGGTGGTCGCGGTCAGGTTGAGGTCGCCCGCCGCCGTCGACCACGTCGCCGCAGCCGCCGAGGTGAGCGTCAACGCGCCCGACGAGGTCGTGAGGCTCGACGCCGCGTTCGCCGTGAGGCTGACCGCGCCGCCCGACTGCGTGATGGCGCCCGTGACGCCGAGGGTCGTGCCGTCGAACGTCAGACTGGCCGAGCCATCCTGTGTGTTCGTGCCCGACCAGACCGCGATCTGGTTGTCGACGCCCGTGCCGGTGACGGGCGCGGCCTGATTCTCATAGGACCACGCAGCGACGACGTCCGCGTCCGTCGCACCGTAGGCCGTGATCGAGAGGTAGCCAACGTCGCCAGCAGCAAGGTTCGCTGGGGGAACGCCAGAGCCGAGCCACGTCCAGCCCGCAGGGAACGTGAGCGTGCGGGTCGTACCGTCGCAGATCACCCGCACTGAAGCCGAGCGCCCGTTGCCGAGGTTCGACGTCGTGAACGTCGTGTTCTGGTTCAGCGCGAGGCTGTTGAAGACCGGCAGCGCGGGCGACGTGTCGATGGCGACCGACGCCGCAGGCGTCAACGTGTTGAAGCGGTCGAGCGTCAGGTTGTACGACTGGCCGGTGTCGTCGGTCCAGTAGGGCCGCGCATCGGCGGCCTGCAAGCTGGGCGAGGCGACGGCGCTGTTCGCCCACAGTTTGCCAAACGCCGCCGTCGCCGTCGGGGCGACGCCCTCGCCCACCGAGACGACGCCGCTGACGGTCAGGGCCTCGTTGGGGGTGGCCGTGCGGATACCGAGGCTGTTGGTCGCGTCGTCGAAGAACAGGCTGGCGTTGTCCTGCGCGTACACACCAGCCGCGCCCGCGAACACGACGCTGCCCTGCGTGAACGCCGTCGTCGTGCCCGTACCACCGCTCGTCACGCCCAGCGTGCCCGCGAGCGTGATCGCGCCGCCCGTCGCCGAAGACGGCGTCAGACCCGAGAGCGAGGTCTGGAACGACGAGACGCCCGTGACGAGAGCCGAAAGCTGCGAGAAGTTGACGGCGTCGTTGGGGTTCGTGCCGTTGGCGAGGTTCGTGATCTTGAAGGTGCCGGGAGCACCGCCGAAGTTGATGTCGCTGGTGACGGTCGTCAACGCGGCGAAGGTCACCGTGTCGGCTGCGCCTGCGCCGAAGGTGACGTTGCCTTCAAACGTGGCGTCCGTCGTGAACGTCGTGCCGCCGACGGTCGTGACGTCGCCCGTCAACGCGACGGGACCGGGGAAGTTCGTCGTGATCAACGCCGAACCGATGGTGATGCCAGTGGCGTTCACGTCACCGATGGAGAGCGCCTGGCCAGCGGCTGCGTCGACCTTCGTTCCAACGATCAGCGTGTCGGAGTTGCTGATGTTTTGGGTTGTACCGTTCTTGATGACGAGAGAGCGAAGATCAGACACGGAAGACTCCTAGTTGGTAGTGGCAGACGAGGGTGAGGCGTGAACGTCAGAGGACTTCTTCAAACCGAGAATCGGCTCGCAAGAACAAAAGAGAAATCTGGTCGGTGAAGTCGAAAGGGACGACGTCGCCGATAGGAAACCCCGTGGGGTTTTCCAGCACGGTTCTGCTGCCGTCCTTCAGGGGGACCGCGATGCGCTTGGTGGGGCCGTAGGCCGACACAAACGAACGCGGAGGTTCACCGAGGTACTTGAACTGAGACATGTGATCACCTTTGACCTTTCAACCGAGCAGGATGACGGGGTAGGCAGGCTGGAAGATAGCCTTGACGACCTTGGAAGCGCCATAGCTGGCGTTGTTCACGCACACACCCACCACCTGGAGATGGACGCTTCCGCCTGGTGGCGGGGTAGGAGGTGTGGCGGTGACCTTTCCAGCTCCCAAGCCGCCGTCTTCGGACGCTGGCGCCAAGTAGAGCTTGGCGTTGGTCGCCGGCAGGCCCCCAGCCGTGGTGCAGCGCAGATCCACCGTGGAGCTGGCCGACAAGAAGATGGTCCCTGGCGTGCCGTCGTAGAGGCCCAAGGACGTCGCCTGAGACAGCGTGCCGCCTGCTTGTGCGGGCGACCACGTCTCGGCTGCCGACAGGTAGCAGACCTCGCCCGAGACGAGCCCTGCGGTCACCTGGCCCGTGATCGACGGGTTGGCGCTGCTCGGTGGCCCGCCGCCGGCCAGGGGAATCCAAGCGACCCCAGTCCAGAAGTACCAAGCCTGGGCGGCGACGACGATGCGAACGTCGCCTGTGGTGTTGCCCGTGGCAGGCAAGTCGGCCACCAGAGTCACGCCAGGCCGAACGCGGATCTCTTCAAGGTAGTCGCCGAGGATGAACTCGTAGGGGTTCGCCGGCGCGTTTCCAGGCCCCGTCGGGGCTGGGGGGAAGCCTGGCAACTCGTTGAGCTGGCCGATGACTTGAGGCGTCAGTTTCTGCATGCGTTCACCCTATCATGTGATCCGATAATATGACGACGTCATCGCCGCTACGCGGGGTCGAGGATGATTGCGGGGAAGGCGCCGAACTGGTTGTTTCTCTTGTCCGCTCCCGCAGGGAACGTCGCAGGCAGCCCCAGACCGTAGGCGCGAGCGATGAACAGCCCCAAGGCGACCTGATTCGCTCCAGCAGTTGCGCCGGGGAGAACAAGACCCACGACGCCCACGGGTGCCGTGATCTCGTTGAGGACATCCACTACTGTACTGTTTGATCCCGAACCGCCGTCCGTGTTCGTCACCAGCCAGAACAGTTTTCCAGCGGCGAGCGTGATGGAGGCAGGCGTCAGCCGAGGACCCGTCGCGGAGTAGTCGACCGACCCGAGGGACAGGCGGTTGCGCGGGTAGATGTCCCTCGTCGACAGGCAGTCGTAAATCCCGATCTGGATGTTCCCGGTGCCCGTGCCAGTGCAGTTGATGCCGATCTGCGCCAGAGTCAGCGGCAGGTCGCCTGTGAAGAATGGCTGCGCGAGCAGCGTGTTGGGGAGCGCGCTCGCGCTGCCGCCGCCGCCGCCGAGGCGCGCGGCGTAGTTCTGGAGCGTCAACCCAGAGTTGCCGCTTTTGTGCATGTAGTCGAAGGGCTGGACCATATGGACCTCTCAGGGAGACGCGACCACAGAGATTGCTGTGACGGGGAGAAACATAGCTGCGAGGGTGGCATACCCCTGTAGCGGGCCAGCACGCTGCAACTGGATGACGGCAGGGTTCGTCCCAAAAGCAGTCGAGTTGAAGTTGATTGCCGACCCTACACTCTGCGCGTTGACGATGTTGCTCGGGTCGAAGAGGGGGCCAATCGTCGACAGCAACGCAGCCAAAACAGATGCTTGTGGGCACGGCGTGCCCAAATTTCCGTTGTACTGCACGACGACGGAAGAGGGTGTGTCGGTGATCTTGACGGCAGTGCCGAGGGGCACGGCGGCGTTGTACTGGATGGTCACACCCATCGCCCCGGTCCCTGCGGACTCGACGTAAATGGCGTAGTCGATGTTGAACGGCGCGTTGTTGAAGTTTGAGTAGAGGACGCCGAAAGATCCCGCCGCCAGAGCAGGAAAAGTGGCTGGCAGCGACCCGTAGGGGAAGTAGGTCGAGAACCCCGTCAAGGGAGCGTTGCTTGCGGAAGAAGGAGAGTAGCCCAGCGGGAACCCCGGTCCTCCGAGGAGCGGCTGCGAGCTTACGGATGTGAGTCCAGTGAACCCGGCAAGGCGCTCGGCTGGAGTGGCGACGCGAAACAGCGTGGCGAGGTAGTAGAAACCGGGAGCGAGGTCGAGAGGCGCAGCCAGCGTTTTCACGGGACGAGCAAGGGCTCCAGCCAGCACAAGCTCGCCGATGTCGGAGACAAGCGTCGACGGATACATGTCGTGCGCGCTGGGCGGCGGACACGCATAGATGCCGAACCGGCAAGCGCCGGACTGATTGCTTTCCGTGCTCAGGCTCACCGACGTGACTCTGAGCCCTTCGTCACCGACCCAGAACGGTCGTGCAGTGAGCATGTGCGGCGCGGCGAAGCCGCCGCCGCCACCGACAACACCTGCGGACTCTTGTTGGTCCCGCACGTTGTAGACCGTCAGGCCGCTCGCGCCATCTTCGTGCCAGTAGTCCCAAGGCTGTGTCATCAGAGCACCTCAAACTGAACAGGGGCGCTGCTGTTGATAGCCGCGCCTGCCGGGAAAGTCGCAGGCATGGCACTCGCGTTGAGCAGGGTGCCGAGCAGGGTCGTGTTGATGGTCGCGCCAGTCCATTGGAGCGGGTTCCGTCCAGCGGTCTGGTTGTTGCCCGTAGCACCGTTGAGGCCCACGACCTGTCCTTGCAGTCCAGACCTTTTGGCGACGGCGATCCAGTAGAGCCCGTTTGGCAGGCTGACAGGGCTCGCCAATGCTGCCGTCTGCACCCCCGTGACATTTGCCAGAGTCAACTCGACACTGGCCACACGGGCCTGTGGGTACACGTCGCGGGAGGTCGCAGGCAGACAGTTGTAGATGGCGAGTTTGATGACCGCGCCAGCAGCCGGTGCAGACGTCCAGCGGGCGCCCAGAGCACTGACCGTGCGCCCCAGTCGCCCGACGAAAAACGGAGCCGCCCGGATGCGGTCCACAACCGGGTCAGGCGCGGTGCCCGTGAGGCCTTGGACGACCGACTGCTGCGGCGCAAACGCCGACGAACTGTAGCTGCCGTTGCTGACGTGCCAATAGTCGCTCGGCAGTGGGGTGACGACAGCGGCAGGGTCACGAGACGGCTGGAAGCTGTTTATGAATCCGGGGCGCATGAGTACCTCAATATCTCAAAGGTTGAGCGAAAGCAACGCGTTCAGGCGTTTTGCAGAGCGGCGACGGCGGCTTCCAGCTCGTCGAGACGTCGTTCTGCTTCGATGGCGCGGGCGGTGGCGGCTGCTGCCTGGGCGGCGAGTTCCTGACATGCCGCCGTCAAGAGCGGCACGAGGCGGCTTTGGTCAAGACTCTGGTACACAGCATTGCCGTCCTCGTCGACCGCGTCTTTAGCGCCGGTGACTGCTCGCGGTACCACTGCCTGAAGTTCGTGGGCGATGAAGCCTTCACTCCGCACCTCGTTCATCAGAAAGCTGCACGGCTTCAAAGCGGCGAGCCTCTCCAGATTCCCAGAGAGAGGCAGGATGTCTGTCTTCAGGCGATAGTCAGACGTCGTGTTGTAGTTCGTTCCGCCCGCGCCGTCGCCTGCAACGGACCCGCCTTGGACACCAGCGCGGATGAAGCCGAGGAACGTCGACGCTGTCGTTGCGCTCGTGTGGCCGAGTTGCATAGAGGCAGTAGTCGCAGAGAAAAAACCGTTGATACCTGGATTCGGAAGAGCCAACGCCGCTGTGCCAAAGCGAAAGCCTGTTATCGCCGCATTTCCAAACGTGATGGTGTTCGACCCTGCCCCAACCGCCCCGTTTCCGAGGACCATCGAGTTGAGATCACCCGCCGCAAGAACATCTGCGTTGAACCCCACGACGGTGTTGAGCCCGCCTGTAGTAATGAGGTCGCCTGCGTTGCTACCGACACAGGTGTTTCCTCCCCCCGCGATTGAGGAAACAGACAATCCCGCGTTATTTCCAATCAAGGTGTTGTTGGTCGAAGTGGTGATCGCGCGCCCAGCGTTGTAGCCCACAGCGACGTTGTTCGTGTTGCTCGGTCCGACGGGAGCTTGGTTACGAAGAGCTTCGTATCCGACAGCGACACTACGGCTGCCATTCACGTCGGACTGCATGGCGCTTGTTCCGACCGAGACATTGAACGTGCCCGCGTTGAGTAATCCCAAAGACGAAGAGCCTAGCGCGGTATTGTTTCCCCCCGTCGTCGCCGATGAAAGAGCAAAGACACCGACCGCCGTATTGTTGCTCGCCGTGGTGGTGTTCTGACAAGCACCCACACCGACCGCTGTGTTGCTGCTTCCGGTTCCTGCTGTGATTGTCGAGGACCCGACCGCTGTGTTGCTTGAGCCTGTGTTGGCTGCACCTGACGTGGACCCGACGTAGGTATTGTTGGCCTGCGTCGTGAGTTGGTTTCCCGCCGTGTTACCCACAGCCGTGTTGCTTGTCCCGCTCGTCAGACTTCCGAGAGCCCGAAAGCCGACCGCAGTACAGACCACAGTCGCCGCAAGACCCGCCTCTTGTCCGACTGCGACACACCCCTGAGTCGTCAAGGCCGCTGCCAAGGCATTTCGACCGATCGCGACGTTGCCGTTGCCGGTCGTCAACGCCCCGGCTGCGTTGTGTCCGACAGCCGTGTTCTCAAACCCGGTCGTCAGTGCATCACCCGTAAACGCACCGATGGCAGTGTTGCGCCGGGAGTCGGATGCTGTGACAGGGGCCAGAAGAGCCGTCAGCGCCCCGGTTCCCACCGCCGTGTTTTCAACGCCCGTCGTGTTGGCCCCCAGAGCACCTCTACCCACCGCCGTGTTCCCTGTACCTGTGGTGTTCTGAGCCAAGGTGGACAGACCGACCGCCGTGTTGTCCGTGCCCACGGTGTTCGCGGCAAGCGCGCTCGCGCCGACGGCGGTGTTGCTCGCCACCGCGCCGCCGCCACGACCCACGGTGAGCCCTTGGACCGTGGTCGGGGGTGTGACCACCACCGACGTAGCGGTCGTCGCCCCGACCGCCAGCGCACCAGCCGTCGTCCTGTCGACGCCAGTCCCCACGAGCAAAGCGTCTGTGCTTGTCAGTTGCCTCGTTGTGCCGTTGATGACGACGAGCGGCTTTTGATCTGGCATGTTGTTCCGCCTTTTCTCACTCGAAGTTTTCGGTGGCGTTCTTCATCGACTGGTACGAGCCGCCAAAAACCCCCCAGGACTTTGCAAGCATCGTTTCGGGTGCTTGCGACTCTGGAGGGGAGAGCGCCTTGGCGAGGCAGTAGGTGGCGATGGCAATGGAGCCGCCGATCACCACCTGAGAACCGAAGGGGTGCTCTGGGAAAGTTCGCCGGAGCTTGCGCGAGACGGGGCCCGCGACGAAGAAGGCGACGAGTCCCAAAGCGGCGACGGCTGCTTTCGTGCGGAAGGACTCGTCCACCGATCACCGACCCTTCGGAGGGAGCACCTGCGAGGGCACCAGCGCCAGGCGCTGGGGGTTTCGCAACTGGGCCGCGTGCGCGAGCTGGGCGGCTTGTGCGAGGGCCTGGGGCGACGGGAGAGCCCGCCTCACTTGAGGCGCCGAGACACGCATGGTCGGCTGCACTCGCTGCGCTGCTTGGCTCTGAGCCGCTCGCTGATTGGGGCTGTTGGGGCCCTTGGTGTCAACGATGCCGAGCTTCATCGTCTGGTAGGCCTCTTCGAGCGCCGCCTTCGCCTGGGCGATGGCGGGGTCGATCTTGCCCTGCTGGCTGAGTTCCCGCTCCTCTTCCAGGAGGTCTTGGGCCAGCTTCTTGAGATACTTGACGATGACGAGCACGCGCTCGGTGTCCCGAGGATCACGCACGCATCGCCCCAGCTTGCCGGAGCCCTCGACGTCTTCCAGCACCTGCGGGAAGCCCAAGGCTTCCATGCGCTCGCCCAACTGGACGAGCGTTTCGCGGATCAGCTCGTAGTCAACCTCGTAGTCGTTCAACGGACACCTCGGCGCCTTGGCGCGTGTAAAAGATTCAGATGGTACGTCGCGGGGGTGGCTTCTTCACCAGCGGCGGCTGCTGCGCGGGATCGACAGGAGAGAATATCCCAGAAGCCACAAGCGCAACAGCCACGCCGGCGATTGCGAACGCCAGCTTGGTGGCGCGGGGGCTCATCTTGGAGCCCACGTTGACGCTGCCCATGACGATCGCGGTGCCCGCCACGCCGAGCAGCGCCAGGTTCACCTGGTTGTTCTTGACGACGCGGACGGCGATCTTCTCGGCCTTCTCTTGCAGCTTGTCGGCAAGAGCCACGCCCGCCGGCGAGTCCAAGAACTTGTCGAGGCCCGCGCCCGCCGACGTGGTCATGCGGTCGACGCCGACTTCGACGATGCGCGTCACATCCGTCGTGACGCGGTTGCCCACGCTCGTGACAACGCGCGAGACGAGGTCATCCACGTCGGGGAACGCGCCCAGGGAAAGCGCGCCCAGGGAAGGGCGCGATTGCGTGAGCGTGTAGTGGCTCATGCGGCTCATGCTCACGCCTTCCTTGTCGCGGCGAAGATCAGAGCCAGTGCCGCGATGCCGACGACGGCCATGGTCTTGCCGCTGATGCCGTCAGCGCCGAAGGGGGCGAAGCCCTGCAGAGGCATCCCGAAAGAATCGGTCGAGCCCATGCAGTAGTGGCCTGAGAAGCCATCGAGGTTCTGCTCAGGCATGTAGCTGCGGCGAAGCAGGCCCGTGCTCGCGTGGCTGTGGATCACGACCGGCTTGCTGTAGAGCGCACCAGGCCAAGGGGCCTGCACGCCCGCCGTGGTAACCGTGTCGACGTCGTCTTCGTAGTGCTTCACGGCTTCACCGTTTCTTGTTGATGTAGAAGTAGAGCGCGAGAACGCCGACCGCGCCACCGACGAGGAGCGCCGTGGTGAAGGGCTTCTTTCCGGCTTGTTCCAGACCGGCGTCCAAGAGGTCTTGCCCCAGTTTCACGACGCCTGTTACGCCGGTCTTCAAGGCTTCTTTCCCAGCTTCCAAGGCAGAGTCGGCGGCTTGCGCACCCACTTCTTTTGCCTTGTTCAAGGCGTCGGCAGAAAGCACCAACCCTACTGGGCCGACGAGCGCCGCAGCGAGGAAACGAGAAATAATGGCAGGCACTACGTCGGGCTTGAGCGCAGCAATCATGCTCTTCGTTGAACCCTGCACTCTTGCCAACTTAGCGACGTCTCCTGCACTCTCAGCTTCTGACACAAGACGAGGCCCCGTGACTGAAGCAAACTTTGCAGCCAGCTCGCCGGCGTAAGAAGTTCCTGGATCGGTACTGGCTCTCTGAATCGTGGTCCCGAGGACACGAAGTTCAATAAGCGCCGACCTCGCCAGATCAATCTGTTGCTTGAAAGAGGACGGGGGCGTCGTTACCGCGCCCGCAGCGGCGCCGATGTACCAGTTGGAATCCCGACGGGCGAGGAACGTGTCGGGTGGCAGACGGTAGTCGTAGTGGTGGGTCATGCGAAAGCTCCTGGACGAGGACGAGGGTGGCAGGCAGGGCGCGGCATCGTCACTTTGCGTTGACGACGCGAGCTTTTGTGGGGCTCCACTCGACGAAGTCGGCTTCCAGGCTCGACTCCCGGTGCGCGCGAGCGAGGATGCACCGTGTGCAGACGGCCTTTGGCGGCACCTGCACGACGGGGGCGAGGTAGTAGTGGGTCTGGCAAACGAAGCGCGAGCAGCCAGAGCACACGACGCCGAAGCTCTTGTGCTTGCAGCCAGCGACCTCGCACGCCTCGAAGGCGTGCGACAGGAGCTGGGCCGCAACTTGCCCAAGCGAGGGTCCAAAAGACTGCGGCGGGGGATGGGCCATGCAATCTTCTAGCGCGTCGGAGCGCGGATGGCTAGCTACCCGAAGAGGCCCGTCACCTGCTCCGCACGGGTCTGCAGCCTCAATCGCAGGCTTTTGGCCACGCCCAGGTAGCCTCGTGTCGTTTCGATCCTCGCGTGACCCAGCAGAAAACGAACGTCTTCTTCAGGCGTGCCCTCGGCGAGCGCGAGCGTGGCCCGCGTGTGTCGAAGGGTGTGCGTATGTCGCAGGTGCGCCGGCAGGCGGGCGCACGTCGCGGCCTGGCGGAACCTCGTGTCGGCTGTGTCTCTGGAGACGGCGCGGAAGGTCTGGCCCTCGACCTCGGTGCGCCGGATCAGCATCATCCGGTCCAAGCCCGCGCCCAAACTCCTTGAGCTACTAGACCCAAACAGCCACGGGTTCTTCGAGGGCACGCCCATCTCGCGGTGGACGTCCAAGACGCCCTGGACGGCCTCCATGAGCGGGTCGGGCATCCCGTAGACCGACTCGGTGAACCCGTCGCTGATCTTCTTCGCCTCCCCCTCGTCGTCCTTCTTCTTTTTCTCCCATTGACGCTTCTTCAGGCGCCTAATGAGTATCTCCTTTGTGCCGAAGGACACGTCTTCTTTGAGCAGTAGTGCCACCTCGGAAACGCGGCAGCCGAAGTAGTATTGGACCGCGAAGTACCCAAACCAGAAGGGCCCGAAGGCGAAGTGCTTCCCGTTGTCCTCGACGCTGGGCTCCTTCAACACCGCAAAGAGCCGACGCACCTCGGACGGCTCCAGGTGTTTGCGGTTGGCGTCGATGACCTCTTGGCCTCGGAACCGTCCTGTCGGCTTGATGATGCTCATGGACGCTCACGCTCGATGCGGAAGTCGCGGGGTTGGTGCGCCAGCCCCTTGTCGATCCGGTACTTTTCGAGGTCTGCGTTCAACTCATGCTCGGCGCGTTCTCTCGAGAACTCCAGCCAAATCTGAAACGGGCTCCGGTCCTTCTCGTCGACGCCGCCCCTGGGCGGAACGAAGAGCGTCCGCAAGAGCGCGATCAAAGCGGCAAGAGCGCCGACGTAGAGCACGATCAACCACAGGGCATCCAACTGTTCCTTGTTCACTTGCCAACCTCGTTTGGTTCAGGAGCGCGCGATCACTCGCGTGTCTTCGTAAATGCGGACGCCGGGGATACCACGTTCACCGGCCTTCACGGCTGCGTCGAGCTTGGCGGGGTCGACCGACAGGTATGCGTCGGGCACCTGCGCGGGGTCCACCAGCTCCCACTTCCAAACCACGCTGACGCTGACGCCAGCGACCTTCGGGGCTTGTGCGGCGGTCGCCTGCTGAATCAGGCCCATGACGCTCTCTTGCGGCGAGCTGGCGGTCACCAGGGCTTGCTCAGACGCCTTCGACGCCTCGGCGAGCAACCGCTGTTGCTCCCGCTGCTTCAAAAGCGAGTAGGCGCCCATGATCTTCTTCAGCTCCGTCTCGCAATCCTTCAGGCGTTCGAGCGCCGGCTTGAACCAAGCGTTGATCTCCTTGACCTCTTCGTTCAGCGGCTTGACGCTGATGGTGCGTTCCTCGTCGAGCACCTTGAACTTGTGCTTCACGACCTTGAGAAGCTCGGCGGCGTCCTCGAACTCTTCGTCCGACTGGATGACGTGCCCCTTCACCACCTCCAAGAACTCCACGTTCTCCTTCGCGGCCTCGAAAGCCCGCGCCTTCACCGCGCCTTTTGCTGTCGTCGCCATCGTCGTAGTCATGCTTCAGCCCTCCTTTTTGTTTGGTTGACCCCAAGGTCGCTTCATCGCCCACAAGCCGATGCCTACTGCGTCCAGGGCGTTGTGGTTGCTCCGCACCTTGTCGTGGACCAAGTCTTGTTCCGTCTTCGTCAGGGTGCTCACGATCCGGTTGTTCATGATCCGCTTGGGAACCTGCCCCTTCCACGTCGCAGGCCGCACCAGTTCCAGTGTGTTGCCCTTCAAGCCGTGGAACGTGCCCCAGACATGCCCGATCACGAGCACGAGGCAGAGCACGTCGTCGGGGTCGACCTCGGAGCCGGGGCCGTGCTTGTAGACCTGGGGGTACTCCAAGACAACGCGCAGGGGCTCGGCGGCGCCGCGCCAGGTGCTCACCTTGCCGACAGCCAAGCGACCCATGTCGCTTGCACGTTGCTCGCGGTTGCCGACGCTTCGCTTCACGCGCAGCACGTCCACGTCGACGAGGGCTCCCGCCCGGTACAAGGCGATGCCCGTCTCTTCGGTGCCGGGGTCGATGCTGATGATCACTTTTCCACCCAAGGGATCAGGCGCTTGTTGTCGTCGTAGACGGCGACGGCGTCCTTCGTCCAAAAGTGCATGAGCGCGGGCTCGGCCTTCAGCGGCACGTCGGGGCAAAAGGCTCTGCCCGCCTCAATCATGATGCGCGCCTGCTCCATCGCACGCTCGTGCGCGGTTTCGATGGGGTGCTCCATGATGATCTCGTCGTGAACGAAAACGACGCTCCGGCTCCCAAAGAGGATCGGGTTGTGTCCGGGGACGTAGCACGCCTTGGCGACCTCGTAGCACGCGACCTTGGCGAGGTCGGCGGCGAGCCCTTGGAACATCGTGTTGCAAAGCGCCGTGTAGCGCGCGCCGCCACGCATACGCGCGGAGAAGAGCTGCTCGGCAGTGCCGACCTCTTCGCCGTCGTCGCCGATGTAGAGCAACGACCCGATCTTCTTGAAGTAGTCCTTCATCTCAGGCCACGCCTTGAACCACTTCGCCTTCAGGTCCATCGCCGCGTCCAGGTCGACGATGATGCCGCCGGCCTTCGCGTAGCGGACGAGCGTCTTCGCCGAGAGTGCGCCTGGGAGGCCGAAGTTCGCGATCTTCGCCATGTTTCGGGCGTGGACGACTTCCTTGTGGCGAGGGTGCCCCTCGTCCTTGCGGATCTTCTTGCCCTCGTCGTAGGTGATGCCGCTGAGAAGAAACTGGACCGCGAGCAGAAGGTGCGGGTCGACGCCTTCGTTGAGCGCCTCGGCGAGCTTGCTCTTGCCGACCAACGTGAGGCACGCCTGCGCCAGCGTGTGCAACTCCAAGGCTTCGTAGTCGACTGACGAGAACACCGTGCCGGGTCGGGCGCGGTAGCACTCTCTAACCCCCCGTTCTTTCGGCAGATTTTGGAGGTTTGGAGACGAACAGCTCGTGCGTCCAGATTCGACCAAGGGCTGGTAGCGGCAGTTGATTGGGTACTTTGCGCCCGCTTCCAGCGGCGGGATGTAGGTGCCCAGCGTCTTCTGCGTCGACGTGTGCCAAGCCAGCAGGGCAAGCGCCGCGAGCTTCTTGGGCACGGGGTGGCCATCGAGGTCGGTCACCGTGTCGCCGGGTGTGCTCGGGAGCGAGCGTGCGAGGTCGAGGGCGAAGTCGACCGGCTCCTTGTTGTCGACGGCCTTGACCGGCACCAGGTTGAGGTCGAGGGCTTCCAAGAGGTCGTCCATGGCAGCAGCGGTCATGGCCACCGCGCCCTTCTCGGTGCGCGCCAGCTCGTGACCGTCGGGCCACAGGGGGCTCGCGTTCAGTTCGAGGATCGTTTCCTCGATCAGCTTTTTGTCCTTCGACCCTGCCTTCTTGCCCTTGATGCCGCCGCCCCGGATGAAGCCCACAGCCGAAAGCGCGTCGGCGAGGACGCCCAGGCGCAGGTCCAGCTCGTGCTTGTATCGAGCGACCTTGGAGCCCTCGGTGCGTATGCCCCACAGCGACATGAGGTGCAGGGACCAGTGGGCGCGACACTGTTCGAGGCTGTTGGGCACTTCGCCGCTGTCGATGTCCGCCAGCACTTCGCCACGCTGGTGCAGATAGACGTCGATGGCGATGCCCGTATCGTCCACGGCGTAGTCCTTGGCGCCTTGGGGCCAGCGAGCCAAGGGGACGTCGACGAGGTCGGCGTAGCCCATGCGCCAGGTGGTCTTGTCCATGTCGACGTCCAAGCGACGCTTCGCCATGTCTTTGAGCGTGTAGTTGCGCCTGATGCGCGTTCCTCTCGGCGAGACGATGCCTCGAACCCAACCCAGCGACCCTGCAGCGATGTCGGTGAGCTGCTCGCGGATCATGGTGTCGTCGACGAGGCCCTCGTCGTACATCGCGAAGACGTGGGGGATGAGGTGAGGGTACGTCTGGCAGAGCACGCCGAAGTCGAAGGGGATGTTTTGGTTGACGAAGCGCGAGACGCGACCCGCTGCGGCCTGCGTGCGAACGTCGGCGAACAGCTTGAGAATCAAAGCGTCGACGGGGCCGTGGAAGTCGCCTTCACTCTCGCCCTTCACGGTGATGATGCCGTTTTGGACCTTGCCCTCGTCGTAGACGGTCCATCCGGCGCAGACGAGCGGCGGCGCGCTACCACCTGGCTCGATGAGGAATGTTTCCAAGTCGACGCACACCAAAAAGATCCCGCCCGATGTTTCGTTCACTGTTTCCTTCACTGAAACCCCCTGTCGGTATGCGAACAACTCCAGCTTGCCCTTGCGCCCCTCGGAGTCGCGGTTGACTGTGTACGAGGTGGAGAAGAACTCGACGTTCGCGGCAGGCCACAAGCGCCGCACGCGCTCCTCGGCCTCGCCGCTGTTGCTGTACGCGACGAAGGCGCCTGCGCCAGACCAGTCCGCCGCCATCGTCAGCAAGCGGTCTTGCTGGGCGTCGCTGAAGCCATCCGCTGTGTAGCCGTCGAACGTCCCGACGTAGGGCGGGTCGAGGTAGACGACGTCGCCGCTCGCAGGGGTGGGCATCGTCCACGCGAGCGTGTCGCCTTGAAAGAGCGCCACGCCCTGCAAGGCTCCGTGCCATGCCGTGATGTTTGGCTCGTCGAGGATCGAGGGGTCGTCGTACTTGCCCCACGCCGCGTTCAGCTTGCCTGCCTTGTTGACACGCCAGAGCCCGTTGAACGCGGTCTGCTTGAGGAAGACGAACCTCGACGGCGTGTGCTCGCCTCCGTTCCACTCGGCGCGCACGCGGTAGTAGAGGGCTTCGGTCTGCTTGGCGTCGCCGCTGCGGTACTCGTCGTCGTAGGCGACGAGGTTGGCGATGAGCGTCTGTGGGTCGTCGCGGACCTGAGCGTACAGCGCGATCAAGTCGCGGTTGTGGTCGGCGAGGACGACGTTGCCCTTGATCCGGCCCGCGTTCCACAACGTGCAAAACACCGCTGCCGCTCCGGCGAACGGCTCAAAGTAGGTGCCCTCGACGGTGTCGGGCATGTGCGCCACGATCTTCTGCGCCAGCTTCCTCTTCCCGCCGATCCACTTGACCAGGGGAGTCAAGAGCCGCTCCCGTGCATGAGGTCGTCGTAGTCGAAGCCGCCCTGGGCGAGGCAATCACGCGCACTCATGATCTTCTCGGCGCGTGCGACGACGGCGTTGTTGAAGACCAGAATCCACTCGGGCACGCCGGCTCCCTCTTCTCCAAGCAGGAACCGCTCGCCGTGGGGCGTGATCTTCCACAAGCCCTCGCGCTCTCGCGTTTCCGCGAGGCCGAAGTGTCGCAGGTAGGCGTAGTCGCGCCCCGCGAAAAAGCACTTAGAGTAATGAACCCACGGGTCTTCCGCCGTGGTGAGGCGAGCGACGTCGATGAGAAACCGCGTATGGTTTCCCCGGATGCGTCGCTTGTAGGCTTTGGCAAACTGGCCACAGCACGGGCAGTTCGACCCGCTTTCCACTCGTCGCACGAGCAGGGCTGTCGCCTCGGCCACCGTCATGTTCTCGTTGTCAGACATGGCTATCCCCCACGGGCGTCGCCCGCTGGTGCTCGTGCTGGTGCGCTGGACGGCGTGTAGTGGTTCACAAGGGGCCCCCGTCATGTCGGGGGCCCCTTGTGCTCACTCAGGCGCTCAGGAAGCGTGTCACGAGCAGGGCTGCTCGGCTTCGGGCACGGTGACGAAGCGCACCGCGACGGCGTCTTCGCCGGCCTTGTTCTGCACGGCCACGCTTTCGACGCGGACCAAGCGACCAGACGCGGCCTGGGGCGCGCCAGTCAAAGCCTCCATCAGCTCCTCGAACTCCTCTTCGGGCAGTGCGTTGAGCGCGCTCTCGGGGATGCCGTAGAGCTTGCTGACGAAGTCCTTCACGAGCCCCTCGTATGAGTCCCACGAGGACATTGCGGCCCAGTCGGCGTATCCGCCGACGTTCATGCTGGGAGCGGATGAGCTGCTCTCCACGATGCGGAAGCTCACCGCGAACAGCTCGTCGCCCTTGCGGGTCTTGTCGAACTTCACGCCGCTGACGGCGGTGAGGTAGTGGCCCAGCTCGAAGCGAACGCGGGGACCGTTTGCAGCCTTGGCCTTTTGAAACTTGCTGAAAGCACCCATTTTTTTTCTCCACTTTCATTCCGCCTTGCGGCGGCTTTTTTGTTTCCGCCTTGCGGCGGCTCGTTCACACCCGCGCGTCATTGCGCGTGCGCTGATTCTAGTCATCCTCAGAGGACGAGTCAAGGGTTTCGTTGCGCTCTTTTTTCTGGACGCGAGGCCCGTCGAGGATCGCGCTGACGCTGATCTCCTTGACCCAGAGCGGGTCTTTGTTTTTCGCCCTTTTCAGGATCTCGGCCTCGTTGGGGATGACGATGTCTGCGACGTTGAGGCGCTGCTGCTGGCCTGTCGTCGCCTCGATGTACTTCGCCTGCTTGCGGCTCTTCTCAATCGACGCCCAAAACTCGATGCAGGGAAGCACGACCTCGACGGTGACCTCGTCGGCCTGCTGGCCCTGGCGATGCGTGCGCCCGATGGCCTGCTCCCACACCTTGGCGTTGGTGGGCGCACACAGAAACAGGTTGCGGCTGTGGTGCGCTTGCAGGTTCTTTCCTTCGCCGTGGGCGTCGATGCTCACGACGCAGCTCTTCGTCTCGTAAATCACGTCGTGCTGGCCAGCGCCGTAGGCGCGCAGGCCGAGGGCTTCGACGCGAGGGCGCAGGCGCTCCAGCAGAGCCTTGTGCTCGGTCCAGACGAGCCCGCTGGCGCCGACCTCGTGTGGCTTCTTCAGCCACTCGAAGCCGACGTCCACCAGGTACTCGCTGATCCAGACCGCCTCCGTCTCAGGCTTGCTTCGGCCCCGGATATTGCGCCACACGCTGTACTCGTCGAGCGGCGGGCGCAGTCGGCCTTGCGAGCACGCCGACGCAACCTGCTGCTCGGTGTCGAAAAGCTGGCCGTCGACCTTGCTCGTGCCCGACAGCTTGACCGTCTCGCGGACGTACTTGCGCCAAGCCTTGCGAGCGTCCAACCACTCTTGGTCGACGACGCCGTTTGCCCACTTCCAGCGGTAGTAGAAACCGCAGGCCAGCTCCATGAGGTGGGCCGCAAGTTCCAAGGCGGTCATGATGATGTCGCCGCCTGGCGTGAGCCACTCCGACCGCATCTTCTCGAAGGCTTCGCGCACCACCAGCGGCGGCTTCACGGGCAGTTCGCTGATGACGATCGACGCTTGCGACGACGGGCTCTCCGTCGCAACGACGCCCTTGGTTTCGAGCAGTCGCCGACGGAACCCTTGGCGCGGCGTGTCACCGGGCTTGCAGAAAAGCTCGAGCGCACCGGGGTCGGGGCGTTGGTCCGGGTCGACGCCCTCGTCCAAGGCATCGGCCCAGTCTTCGAGGTCGGCCCACCGATGGGGCAGCGGGCTCGTGTCCTTGAGGCAGAGCTTCGCCAGGTGCGCGTAGTCGCGCAGGCTCTTCGTCGTGATCGTGCCGCTCACGGCGACCATCTTCGTGCCGGGGTAGTCGAGGAAGTAGCGTTCGATGCGACGCCACACCGCGCTCTTCTTGTTTTTTGCCTTGTGGCACTCGTCGAGCACGATCAGATCGGGCTTGATGCGGTGGAAGGCGTCCGCCTGGCTCTCTCGCGAAAGCTCTTCGTAGGAGAGGATGCACTCCTTGCGGGCTTCGACGTCGAACATCGCCTGGATGAAGCGCGGGTGCAGGCGCCAGTGCGCGGCCAGCTCGGGGATGTCTTTCTTGATCGTCTTCTCGTCGCGGGTCGCCGCCGGCAGGATGAGCAGGGGGCGCTGCGCTTCGAGCACCGTGGGCGCGAGCAAAGTCAGGATCGACTTTCCCACGCCCACGCCGATCGGGCCGAAGAGGCCCTCGACCTCCGCGATCTCCGACAGGGCCCACGCCTGCTCTTTGCGTAGGCTCATGGTCCCCGTCGGCGTCTTCAGCCACTCGGTCATGATTGCCGACATGTCGAGGTACTCCGTCCGTCGAGGGATGACCTCGACGCGACGGAAGTCCTCGGTGCGGCGCACAACACGACGGGGCCCTCGCGCCCCCTTCGTCTTGTGCTTAGACATGAACGCTGCTGCTTGGCTCACGCTTCTCCCACCGTCGAGAGTTCATAGGGCGATATTGAAAACAGCATCGGATACCGCCAGTTGTCCAGGTCGCACGGGTCAACACCGAAAAGACGCGCCGTCGCGTCGTTCTCGTCCTCTCCAAAGTCCCATCGTCGGGACAAGGCTTCTTCGCTCACCGGGTCGCTCACCGGGTCGCTCACCGGGTCGCCCGCATCACGACCGAAGCGCGACGCACGAGCACGTCCACCACCTCTTTGTCGAGCCCGTAGGACGACGCGAAGAACACGCCGCGTGGGGGCTCGATACGCATGTTCTCTTCGATCTGCTCCGCGAGGAACGCAGGGCCCTTGCCGTATTCGATCAGGCGGTAGCTCATGCCCGCTTCCAACTCCACCTTCGCGCGTGCAGCGGAGATCACGTCCTCGATATTGCTGAAGGCCATGCCCTTCACCGGGGCCACGTCCAGCAGCAGCATGAAGCCCGACGGAGCCGCCAGCGACGCCGGCATGTCGGACCAATCGCTGGGAAGCGGTGCTGTCGTCGGCGCTGTCGTCGGCGCTGTCGTCGGCGCGGGCGACGCCGTGGGGGCGGCTTCGACGGGCGCGGGCGGCGCGGGCGGCGCGGGCGGCGCGGGCGGCGCGGGCGGCGCGGGCGGCGCGGGCGGCGCTTCTTCGGCGACCTTCTTCGTGCGCTTGCGCTTCTCCTCGGCGGGCGGCGCGACGGCGGCGGGGGGCTCGACGGGCGGCGCCAGGTCGACGCCGGGTGGGCGGGCGTCGGGTGGGTTGATCCCGACCGCGAGGGGCGCGGGCGTCGGCGCAACGTCTGGATCACCCCGCATCTTGGCCAGCACGCCACGCAGGCCCGCCAGCTTCGACGAGGGCGCGGGTGGCGCGGGAGCCGCTGGTGGCGCGGGAAGCGCCGCTGCAGGCGCTGGCGGGGCCTCTGGGGCTGCCGTGGGCGCAGGTGGGGCTGCCGCTGCGGCGGGCTCTTCCCAAGGGGCGGCTTCGGTCGTCGAACTCACGGGCACGTTTTTGGCCATAGCTTCGAGCTGCGCGGCCTTTGCGGCGCCGCCGCTGTCCCGTTGTGCAATGTCGGATCGGATCTTCGCCAGGATGCTCGTCATCGTCTCGCTCCTCGACGCTGGAAGCGTCGTCGTTATTGGCGGCAGCGCCGCCGTGTGTGTTTTCCGGCTCTCTTCGAGTCGGCTTTGCTTCGACAACGACAGGAAACCCGTCGCCGCCTTGAGGTCATCGCATTGAGGCAGGAAGTCGCAGCCGCCGTAGTCGCCGCAGGCGCGGGGGTTGGGCTTCAGCGTCTTCGCCATGCCCTTGGACATGGTTTCTTTGAGGGTGCCCAGACGCCAAGCACGAGCGACGCGGTTGGCCAGCACCTGTTCCAGGTGGGCCCAGTCCATGCGGACCTCGGTGGGGCTCGACTTGTGGGCGCCCTTCGTCTGCGTGTAGACCCAACGCAACCGCACGTCGTCGGAGCCGGGGGCCTCCAAGAGGGCGTCGGCGGCATAGACCACCGACTGCGTGTCGACGAGAAGCTCGTCGACGGTCTTCTTCCAGTTGAGCGACGACGTCGTCTTGAGGTCGTAGACCTCGACGACGGGCGGCAAGGCCAAGGGCAGGATCAGTTGCGCGTCCTTGTAGCCGTACAGGACCGCCGACACGTCTTCGCCGGCGTCGAGCCCTTCGCGGGCGCCAGCAACGTCAAGGGCCTCGGGGGCGCGCAGCAGCGTCACGCGGAAGGCGAACACCGTCTCCACCAGCAGGCCGCGAGCCTTCGGCGGGGGAAAGTGAACCAGCGCACCGGAGCTGGTGAGCAGGTGCGACCTGGGCGGCGTGCCGTTCGTCAGCCACTCCTCCAGCTCGGCGTGCGTGTCGGTGCCGACCTTCTGCGCCAGCGTCTCCTTTTTGGGCATCTTGTCGATGTAGACGAACCCAAACTGGCGTTCGCACTTCTCGCCCGTGCCGATTGCCGAGGGCGAGAGAAGCTGGCCCGTGTAGAGCGAGCCGTCGCTCTCGAAGACGTGGAGCTGGTCGCGGCGCGGGCGCCCGCCTGGGGCGATCGTGCCCACGATCTCAATGCGGAGCTTCTCAAAGCACAGCAAGCCAGCCGGCCCGTGGACCACATGGTGCATAAACACGCTCACAACCCCCGAAGGGGGCACGTTCTCTGGCGAACACGTTCAAAGTTCTACGGGGTCATGCTACGCTTCGCTTGCGCGCTGTCAAGGGGTGATCCGTCACTTCAGCGTGCGGACCTTCGACAGCGTTTCGAGCGCATCGTTCAAGTCGAGGTCCAAGTCGTTTTCCTGAATCCACTCGCGGAACTTCACGAGGTCGACGACGCGCAAGGTCTTGGTGCGCTCCTTCTTCGACGTCGCGGTGTTGATCGCGATGGTGCTGCGATCGGGCGCCAAGTTCTGCAGGCTGTTTTGAACCTCGACCGCCAACGGCCTCTCGCGCTCAGACATGCACAGCGTCCAGTTCTTCTCCATCGTCGGCGCATGGAGATAGAGCGCGTGGTTGCCTGTCTTGTCCATCTTGGCGAAGAGCGCCTCCGAGTTGAACTCGGTCGTCGCGAGTGCGGTGTAGACCCATCGACAGACCTTGTCGGTGGCCTTCGTCGTCAGGCCCTCCACCAGCTCCGTCGAACGGTTGTCCTCGACCATGAATCGCTTTCGCGTGTCGATGGAGCGGTTTTCGTTGAGCCAGAGGACGTGCCTGGCGAAGCCGCTCTCGACCCAGCCTGCGAGCTTCGCGGCGATGCGTGGCTGCTCCAGGAAGACCCTTGCGTCGTTGTTCTTGTGCGCGATCGAGACGAACCGCTTCATCGTCGCCGTGACTGCTTCAGATGAGAGTCGCTCGTGGTCGAGTCGGATGAGCGTGTCATTGCCTGCGAAGATCAACCGCATGTGCCCGTGGATCTTCAACGTCGAGAAACCCGTGTCGCGTGCGGTGTGGACCTTCTGCGACGTCATGGCGCGCAGCAGCGTCGAGAACTGCCAACGCCAATGCTGGGGCAGGCCCTCGTCACAGAAGACCAGCGGGCTGTCCTTCAGCAGCAGCGCCGAGTAGTCGCGCAGGTTCTGGTAGTTGCCGTGCCACAGGCGTGCCAAGCCGTTGATGATCAGGTTCTTGCCGCTATGCGTGGGCGTCGCAAGGTGCAGGGCGCTGATGGGGTTGTCGAGCACGACGGAGGCCGCGAGCCAGTCACGCAGCAACTCGGCCTTGTCCTGGCCGAGCAGGCCCAGCCACTCGTCGATCTCGGCGTCATAGTGGGGACCGAGTGTCGTGTCTCGCTCGCAGATGGTGTTGTAGAAGGTCTGACTGACCTCGTCGAAGCGTGGGTTCTCCTCGAACATGCTGTAGACGACGTTCTTCGCCGTGCGACCGTACTCCCGCACGATCTGCACGAACGGCTTGTCGCGCACGTTCCCTTCCTTGTCGATGAAGTGCAGCTTCAACTTCCCCGCCCCAGGAGCCGACGCCGCCGCGAGCTTCGTGAACGCTGTTATGGCCGCACTGCTCTCGTCCCACTCGCCGTCGTACCGCCCGTCGACGAGGAAGTGATAGCTCTTGCCGCTCTTCACAATCCAGTCGCGGTCGGTGAGGCCGCGCTTGCGGAGGTCGCGTATTTCCTTGTCGGTGTAGGGCGTGTCGCGCTTGCCGTTCGTTCCGATTCTGATGTCTTCCCGCTGCTTGTCCTCGTGGTCGCGCTGCCGCTCGTCGTTGCGCTGGCGCATCGAGTGCTGCGTGTGACGAATCTTGTTGGCGATGTCCGCGTCCGTCGGCAACGGATGCTGCGAGCTGATGGCCCGCTGCGACAACAAGCTCGCGCGCAGCAGATCGATCACCCGCTCGGGCGTCTCGTGGCTGTATTCGCGGGCCAAGACTTCCACGGCCTTCATGATGACGGCTTTGGCTTCGGAGGGTTCTCCGAAAGCCTTGTCCTTTGCGACGTTCGCCAAGGCGCGGCCCACGACGCGGTCTGATTCTTTGTTGCGGGCCTTCAGCCGCTTGCCCAGCTCCGCGATTCCCGTCTTCGTCAGCTTGGCGACGGGCTCGCGCTGCTCACCGTAGGTCGCGGGCTGCTCCACACGCCGCGCACCAAGCGTCCGGTCGAAGGACGCCGCCACCTCGGCCTCGACCTCGTCGTCGCCCTTGGGCATCGGGAACTGGCCGTTCACGAGCAGCAGGATCTCGCGGACTTGCTCTTCGCCAAACGCCCAGTCCCACCACAGCTTGCAGCCGATGCGAAGCAACGTCTCGTGGCGGTGCCCCTCCTCGACGTCACCGCCGACGGCGCGGAAGTAGCGCCTCGCAGCTTGCAACGCTTCGCTGTCGGATGACCAGTCGGGCGACCGCGTGAGGTCCGCAGGGACCAGCGCACGTTTCAGCGAGAAGTCCTGCTCGGGCGTCAGGTCCAGCGAACTCCAGTCCAGGCGTTCGCCTGCGCCGATCCACCAGCGGTAGGCGTCGAGGTTCGTCTCGCTGTTGACGATGTGCGCGAAACCGAGGCGCCCGACGTCCCGCGTGACCTCGGACATCGTGCCTTCGAGGTGCTCGTTGAGCACGTCCCAAAGGGGCCCGTAGTACGTCGGCGGCATCGGGCTCGAGAACGGGACGACGACCCGCCACTTGTAGCACGTCTCCGACGACGACCACGTCGAAAACGCGATGTAGCGTATGCCCAGCGCGCCCATCTTGAGCGCCAGCTCGTCGGGGGTGAAGGCTTTACGCGACGGGTGCTTGGCGCCGTCGGGGTGGTCCCAATAGTCCACGTCGAGGACCAGGGCGTGCGACCACGTCAGGTTGTCGGGCGTCTGCTCCTTGCTCGTCGCACCGGAGCGAAACTGGGCGCCGCACAGAGCTGGCGCGGCTGTTTTGCCGGCCTTGTCGACTACCTCGGGCTCGGACAGGATCTCAATCCATTCCGCGTCGTCGTCCGCAAACTCCATAGCCGTATCAGGCTGCGAAAGCGCGCCATTGTAGAGCCACATTTTCATGCGCGTCCCGTCGTTGATGGGCCCTCGTGGGGGGCCCGTTGTGAGCACCTGACGAGTACCAGCGACCGGGGCGCCGGTCAACCTCGATTCGTTTCGCGGGGTGGTGCGGGGGGTGCGCGGGGCGGCGCACCGCGACGTACTGCAGAAAAGCGACGACCCCGATTGCTCGGGGTCGGCGCTTGCTCACAACCAGGTACGCGACAGACGCCCCAGACGTTCCACCGACTCTACAGGGTTTTCGGGTGGGCGCAAGCGATAAGTGAGGAGGCTTCGCAAGGGCTAGCGAGTGCTTGCAGATCAAGGCCACAAGGGGCAAACTGCGGCAACAAAAAAAGAGCGGCGCGCTGCCTGGAAGCAAAACGCGCCGTTCAGGGAGTATCTGTGGCTAAGTCTAGCTCTGAAATCTTTTTGTCGCAAGCCGTCAAAGGGCCCTATTTTGACGACGAGGGGGTGCAGCACTACTTTTGTGAGTGCTGCAAGACGGCGAAGCCGCAGGCCGACTTCGGCTCCGGCGTGGACACCGCGTGCTCCGATTGTTTGCGGGCCGACGTGTTTGGATCTCGCAGAGAGGTCGCCAAGTACCTCGATCGACTTCGACGTGCAAAAGGCTGCACCACATGCAATCGCACGGGGCTGGGGTTGTTCTTCGTCAACGCCAGAGGATTGCTGCTCAGTACGCAGAAACGCAGCCGCGCCGAGCTGGATTCCATTTTGGCTTTGTACAAAGTCTACTGCACGAGGCACCGTCCGCATCGCGATCTGAAGTTGAAGCAAAGACAAGCCTACAGAACAAAGATGGCCGACTTTCTCGACGAGTTGAAGCACGCACGAGGCTGCCTTGTTTGCGGCTCAAGGGTCGCGGGTGAGTTGTACTTCGTTCACAAAGTGAGAGGGCCTTCAAACAAGCCGTTGTCTGAGATGAAAAACAGCAAAGGCAAAAAAGCCTTGCTCTTGGAGGCTGACAAGTGCCACGTCCTCTGTCGCTTGCACTACTACGACTTCCGCCGTGGCGAACTGGTCTTGTGAGCGCCGCTTGCCGACCGATGCTTGCTGACGCCGCCCTTGAGGCGGCGTCTTCTTTGGGGCCTGGGCCTTCTCGACGGGGGCTCCGAGCGCACGCCGAGCCACCGTGGAGGCTCCGAGGCGCCGGGGTGCCGCTTCTTTCGTAGTATATACTACGCTTCTACAACCCGTGAAACTTTCCTGTTGCGGGACCGTCTCGATTTTCGATCTGTGCAGCGGGGGTATGGTAGGGTGTGCTGGGGTGGCTTGGATAGAGGGTGGGGATGGGGGGGTAGGGGAATAAAAAACATAGTCTACTCTATGGGGGTATACCCCACCTGCACAGATCGTTTTCGGCCTATTTTACGGGCTCTTTTTCGCGGTGCAAAGCCCCCTAAACCTGTGCAACCCCCGTCTGCACACGCCTGCACACGCCTGCACAAATGGCTGGTGGGCTGCACAGCTTTTGGCTGGTGGGCTGCACAGGTATTTTGAGTTTACCCTCAGAAAGTCCCAAAACGCTCCTTTCGCTGAAATATCTGTGCAGCCCACCAGCCATTTGTGCAGGCGTGTGCAGGCGTGTGCAGACGGGGGTTGCACAGGTCGTTTTTTCGTCCGCCGACCTCTTTATTAGCTCGCTGCGAAGCCGTAAAAAACGCATGGAGGGGGAGTCTGCCCCCCCTTTTCGGCTTCGTCCGCGCTTTTGTTCTTTTGGGTATATAGTGGGAAAAGCACTTCGACGCTCAACGGATAAAAAAAAGCCGCGCAGTGCGCGGCCTTCGTTGGAGGTCCAATGGGGTCCGGCGTCAGGTCCAGCCCTTCCTCTCGCGCCATCGCCTCTGGTGCTCGGTGAGCTTCGCCCAGGGCGTGCAGAGGTGCGCAAGGCGAGCCTTCAGGACCACGCTGCCTTCCCACGTCCCCGGTGAAAACCTCATGCCCTCGAAGGCTTCGGCGTCCCAAAGGCACTGCAATCGAGGGTCGGTGGGCAACGTGGGGACGACGATGTCGCCCTTGTCGTCGCGGAAGTTCCCGTCGCCGTCGACGCGAGGCATGACGTGCTGCGTTATCAGCCGGCACACGTCGTCGATCAGGTCGTGACGGAACCAGGCCGCGTTGTCCTCGCGCATGAGCTTCCGAGCGGCCTCCGCGCTGGCGTGTCGGTGGCCTGGAGCGGCCACGCGCCAGTCCTCGGTGCGTCCGAGGTCGTGGAACAGCGCGGCGGCTTTGACGACCTCGATGTCCTTGGCGTCGAGCTTGGCGCCGTTCCAGACGTCGGTCCCGTCCATGCCTTGGGCGATGTGTACGGCGAGCTGGGAGGTATCTCGGGCGTGATCCCAGCCGTAGTAGGGCTGCTCCGGCCAGTCGATCTTGGAGAGGTCTGCGCCGCCAGCGATGTCGCCGACGCGCTGCTGGTTGATGGCTGCGTTTCGCATGAGGGCGTCGGCCCGTTGCTCGGCGTGGATGCGCTGCATTGTGCCGGCGCCGCCCAGCAGCTCGGGGTTGATCAGGGGAGCCAGGGGCCCACCACCTCGGGCGGCGTGGGCCTGGGCGGCGGCACGCCGAGCAATCTCCTCGGGTGGGATCTGGTTGGATTCTCCGCTGTATCCGTTTGCGGCGTTGGCGCCGTTGATCTTGATCAGGGTCATGTGGTCGGGCTCCTTGGTTCGCGACAAGGTACGCCCAGGAGCCACGGTAGACTAGCGGGGTTCGTCGGCCTCCGCGTCGCCCCTCGCGTCGCCCCCCGCGTCGCCCCTTGCGGAGCCTCGACGGTCGCGCAGGAAAACACGGCCCTTCGGCGTCAGGGCTGCGACGTGCTGGCGCCTGTCAGCCCCAGGCTCAAAGGCGACGATGCCCAAAACCACTGCCTCCGCGAGCCAGTCGGACGCGGAGGACTGGGAAAGGCCCAAGAGATCCTTCAGCTCACCGACGGTGAGCGGCCCGTCCGCGAGCGCAAGCAACACCACGAGAACATGTGGGTTGACCTTACGCTTCGCGTGACGGGGTATGGCGTCGGCGATGGCGCGCGCCAAAGCTCTGTTGCTGAAGGCGTCGGGGGTCATTCGTCGTCGTCTTCGTCTTCGTCTTCGTCTTCGTCCTCGTCCTCGTCTTCGTCGTCGTCGTCGTCGTCGTCGTCGTCGTCTTCATCCTCGAAAAGGTCGATGAAGGCGGCAAGGACGTGGCCCCGGATGACGGCGGCGAGGGCGTCGTCGTGCTCGGAGAGCACCTCGCGCACGAGCAGGGAACGCTCCTTGTCGGAGAGGTCGGCGAGCACGGGCTCTTCGGATGCGACCAACGTGATGGCCTGGCGAAGGATGTCCTCGAGGGTCAGCACGGGGAGTTTCTTGGCGGGCGTCTTCTTGGCAGCGGACTTCTTGGCGGTTTTGGCGGTTTTGGCGGGCATGTTTGTCTCCTTTCAGGGGAAGGCGGCGAAGTACAGAGCGCACTCGTCGGCGGAAAGCTCGTGTGCGTCGTCGAGCAAGACCAGGGCGGCGGCGTGCAGGGGGTGAGCGACCTCGGGCCACTGCGCGATGGGGGCGCGCAGGAGCGCGCGGAGCACGTCCACATAGGCGTCGTGCTGGCGCTCAGGCTTATCACGCGAGCCGGGAAACAGCACGCGCACGACGGCGAGAGCGCCGGCCTGCGCCCGGATCTCCGGTGTGGCGCCGTCCTTCGCGAGGGCCTGCAAGGCGCTGACGATGGGCGCGACCTGGCCGTAGCGGATGCGTCGTGGTTCGTTGTCGTCGTGATCGTCTTGGTCGTGGTGGTCGGTCATGGCGAACCTCATCAGAAAGGGGTGGGCGCGAAGGCGGGGGAACCGTCGAGGGACGCGAAGACGAGCGTCTCGCGGGCGCGGGTGTATGCGACGTAGCAAAGGTTCCGTTCCTGCTGGATCTCCCACTCGGCGCGGGCGCCACGCGCAGGCATACGCCGAGGATCGAGCACGACGACGCGAGGGGCCTCGGCGCCCTTTGCCTTGTGGATCGTCGACAGGACGACCATATCGACGACGTCTTCGGCGAACATGCTGTCGATCGAGTTTTCCAAGTCGGTCAGGTCGCGAGCCTCGACGGCGAAGGCGCGCAGCGTCTCGACGCGGTCGACGAGGGCCTCCACCTGGGCCTGCTTGTCGGCGGCGCGCAGTTTCAGGGTCTGTTCCAGCTCGTACTTCGCGGCGCGCTCCAAGAGGTCTGGGAGGCTTTTGGGACGGAGCTTCTTGACGAGCCCCTTCACGCCGGCGCCGATGTCGCGACCGAGCACCTTGCAGGCGACGCGCTTTCGCAGGAGCTGGTACGCGAGCGTGATCAGGGGCGCGTTGTTGCGGCACACGACGAGGTCGCTGGACCGCCAGTCGATGGTTGCGAGCGGCTCGCTGGTCACGCGGCCTTCGGGAGCACCCTCGACGGCTTCGAGGTGCGGGACGTAGGCGCGAGCCAGTTTCACGACGCTGGTGGGGCAGCGGTACGTCACCGTGAGCGGAAACGACTGGGCGTCGAACTCGCTGGCTATGGAGTCCAGCGACGACGAGTCGGCTCCTCGGAAGCCGTAAATGCTCTGGTTTTTGTCGCCGACGGCGATGATACGCCCGGTCTTCATGGCGATCATGCCGTGGATCATGCGGCGCTGCACGGGGCTGATGTCTTGTGCTTCGTCGACGAGCAGCCACTTGTAGCGCGTGAGCGGGAGCCTGTAGGCCACGCACAAGTAGAGCTGGTCGTCGAAGTCGACGGCGCGGTGGTCGGCGTCGAAGACGAGGCCCATGCGAAGCACCTCGCGGGCGATGTCGATGGCTGCGCCGATGACTTTGTCGCTGTTGTCGTTGTTGGGCATGTCGACGTGGAAACGCTCGATGATCTCCTCGCGCCACACGTCCGGCGTGTCCTCGACGAGCCCCGTGGCGCCCACGGCGTTGTCGGGCACCAGGCCGATGGCTTTCGCCTTGGCGACGAGCTTGGTCACCGTCTGCGAGTAGTCGCGCAGGCGTGGGTTCTTCGACGTGAACTCGTCGAAGAGCTTCCACGTTTTCTTGGTGTCGGCGCGAGGGTCGACGGCCTTGCCGAAGTGCGCCATGACGGCGCGGTATCCGACGCTGTGAAGCGTCGATGCCGTGATGTGCGCCGGCAGGCGCCCCTTGATCTCGTCGACGACGCGCTTGTTGAAGGCGACGTAAATGCCCTTCTGCGTCGTGGGGATGCGACGCGCCGCCTGAATCAGCGTCGACGTCTTGCCGCTGCCGGCGACGGCTTCGAGGATGGCCGCGCGGTGCGCGGGCGTGGTGTTTTCCACCCACGCGAAAAAGTCCGCGTGCTGGGGCGTGATGGTAAACGCGGGGGCAGTGACGACGGGGGAGACGGGGTCGCTCATGTGTTTTTTCCAAGCAGCCTGATGCGGGCCGCGACGCAAGTGAAACGTAGCAGATACGTCGTCGAAGTCAAGCGCCGACGTCAGAAACCGTAGTCGCGGTCTTCGTTGCGTTCGTCGCGGGCCTCGCGGTCGGCCTCGGCGCCTTCGACGGCGGCGTCGACGAGTCGTCGACGAAGCCTTTGAGGTACTCGGGCGTCAGGATGTACGGAGGGTTGGGCTTATCCACGGTGGGACTCCTTCAGGAAATCAAGGCGGGCCTTGTAGTGCTCATGCACAGAGGACGGGGCGGGGATGTGTTGGTTGATGAGTTCTTCCAGCATCTTGACGAGGTCGCTGATCTGCTTGCCTGCGGACCGGCTCTTCCCCTGGGAGCGGTTCTGGGCCTCGTCACGCATGGCGATGGCGTTGTCGCGAGCAATCTCGGCGACCCGGAGGCGCTCATGCACAGACACGAAGCGCGACTCGATGTCGGCGTTGACGATCTCCAGCCAGCGCATCTTGTTTTGCAGCATGGCGATGAGTACGTCGCGGTCGTCGGCGGGGTCGGCCAGGCGGTCGAAGTCGGGCGTGCGGTGCGTGCTCATGGTCGGGTACCTTTCGCGTTTTCGGCTTGGCGGGCGTCGTAAATGGCGCGTTCCAGCTCGTGGAGCGCGGGCGTCACCTTGGCGCTGACGACGCCGGTCAGGCGCTCCAGCACCTCGTCGACTTGGCGAGCGGCGACGTTGTTGAGCCGCGTGAGGTGCTCGCGGGCACGCTCGCGGGCGCGGTCGACGAGGGCTTCTTTGATGCGCACCACCTCGTAGACGGCACCCATGCCGCCGACGCGACCTCGACGCCCAGGGCGTAGCCGACGACGCCTTGCGGCATCGCCGACAGGGCGGCGTCGTGGCACGTCGTCGGCTTTGGCACCGGCTTGGACGATGACCTCTGCAGGGCGTCACGTCGGTCTGCCCCTCGGCTCGCCAGCACCCGGCCAGGACACAGAGCGCACGGGCGTAGGTCCTCGTCGACGCAGGGTGAGCCAGCGTCGGCGCCGCAGTCGTCACAGTAGGCGTAGGCGGTGATGGGTGTGCGTGGTGTCGGGACGCGGACGGGGTCCGGCTTGGGGATGGCGGAGTGTGAGAGTCTCACGGCTGCCCCACATCACCCGGCACGGCGTCGTATGCGGCGCGCATGGCAAGGTAGGCGTTGACGCCGTCGACCTTGACGCGGCTGTCGTTGATGACGAAGTCGGCTGCCTTAAAAACCGCCTCAGCCAGCTTCAGCCGCGCCTTCAGCGCCTCGTGTTGGATGCCGAGGGCGAACAGTTCGGATTCGGCGGCGATGCGGGCGGCGGCTTCTGCGTGAAATGCGTCTTCCATGGACTGGTATGCTTTGGATTTGTCGCTCATCGTCGCTCCATCATCTCGCGCAACAGCGCATTTTCAGTTTCAAGCTTGCGGATCTTCTCTTCAAGCTTGCGGATCTTCTCGTGGGTCTAGGCCGACGCGGCCTCGCGCAGGGCCTCGCCAGCGGCGAGGACGCACGCCATGGCGTCGCGCGCGTTGGTGCGGTCGTCGAAGCCCAGTCGTCGAGCGATACCCACCGGGGTCGCCTGCACCGCCCACGGCGCCTCCTTCTTCGTCGCCGTCGACGCCGTCGACGTCTTCGTCGTCTTCTTCACCATGACGTCACCTCGTTCTCTTCCAAGGCGTCGCACGCCTCGTCGTTTTCCTGCGCCCGTGCGCAGCAGTAGGGGGCCACGCCGTGGGCGTGGGCGTCGAGCACGTCGTCGTCATCGACGACGCGGCCACAAAAGTGACAGGGGGTCTGTGGGAACATGGGGGCCTCGGGGTGTGCGGGGTGCTGATGAGGGCGGGGATCAGGTGCGCTCAGGTGTGAGAGATCCCCAAGACGTACTCGGTGCCGTCGACGGCGGTGGCGGCGATGGCGACGACGGGCCCCGTGGCCAGCTCGCTGGCGTTGCCCCACCGGGTGAGGCTGGCGGCGACGGGGCGCCAGTCCTTGAGGAGGACGCCGGGGACGAGCCCGAGGCGGCGGACGACGTGGGCGCCACCGGGGGGCAGCTCGGTCCAAGTGATGATGACCTCGTCGAGGACGTCGACGACGAAGCCGTCGCCGAGGCGCGCCTTGACGTCGGCGATCAGGGAGTCGCTGATGGCCCAGCGAAGCTCGCGAGGGGGCAGGGCACCGATCCCGTAGCGGTCAAGCTGCTCGGGGGTCAGGATGCTCACGAGGGCGGCGTCGGCGGCGTCGCGGGCAGCGGTGCCCACGGCGGCGGGTCCGTCGTCGTCGGCATCGGCGTCGGGCTCGGCGTCGTCGGGTTCAATGCACTTTTCGTAGCCTTCGCCGTAGACCAGGCACGCCAGACCCGTCCGGTTGGCGTGCTGCTGCGCTTCGCGCGTCGCGGCCTCACGAGTGAGGCCCCCGCACAAGTTGGTTCCGTCGCCGTCGTCGACGCTGTAGTTGTTGCTGCTCATGGGATGGCTCCGGGGTCGGTGTCGTCGCGCCCAACCGGGGCGTGCGGTGCGAGCGTAGGGCCCGCACGCGGAAAGCCCCGGCTTGAGACGGGGCAATGCGGTCGGGGGGTGTGCGGGGGCGCTTCAGCCGTCGTGCTCGGCGGCAGCGGCGCACACCTCGCGGTTGATCTCGGCGATGACGTCGCGGCCCAGGCGGCACAGGTTGCCGGAGAGCCACATGTCCACGCTGTTTCCGTAGACGCAAAACCCGCCGTTGATCTCGTCGGCGTGGACGGTGGCCTCTCCCTCGATGCCGTCGACGGTGACAGTGACGTCAAGAGCGCCGCGAATGCCGGTGGTGGTGGGGCGGATGGTGCTGGTCGTGATGGTCGTCATGGGGGGACTCCTACGGGTTCGCCCGAGCCGGGGCGTGCGGTGCGGCGGTGGTGCCTGCCAGACAACCCTAGCGGGCGGCGCGGGGGGCTGTCAAGCCTTTCGTTGCGGCGGGTGTGACGGGGCTCACCCGCACCCGCCAAACGGCTTTGGGAAGCCAGATCAGGACCGTCGGGCCAGCCCCGCCGCCGTCACGTCGTCGAGGGTGGCAGCGCCTGCGCCGCGCGCCTCGGCGAAGGCCAGCAGCAGGCCGAGGCTCATGTCGGCTTGGGGCAGGCGACTGCAGCCGACCTCGTCGAGGTAGAAGGGCTCCCCGGCGTTCCCGAGGCGGGTGACGGCGATGCCGACGAGGTCTTCGTCGCCCTGCTCCTCCTCGTTGAAGCGGACCTCACCGTCGCAGGCGACGGCGTCCATCAGCCCCGCGTCGACGGCCTCGTCGAGGGCGTCGCCCTCGCAGGACGCCCACACCGCCGCGATGGCGGTGTCGCGGTTCCAGATGACGAACAGCCCGACGTTGTGGGGGTTGTATTCCCCCGCAAAGACGACGTCGTTGGCCAGGACGCGCTCGGCGTCGGCGCTGATGGTGGCGGTGGCGCTGGCGAGGTTGAGCGTGATGTTCACGGGGGGACTCCTGTGGCGCGCCGGTACCGGGCGCGAGCGGGTGCGAGCAGGGCTCGCACGCCGAAGGCCCCGGCTTGAGACGGGGCGAAGCGGGGCGGGTTGTGGGGGCGCGGCTCAGAGCGCCGCGACGGCTTCCTGCGCCGTGGCGCCGAGCCAGTGGCGCACCTTGGCGCCGCGCTGGACGAACCACCCGCGACGGGCGGGTCCGGCCCCGTCGAGGGCGACGGTGTAGGAGGCACACTCGCGACGGAGGCGAGCCTGCGCCTCGCGGGCGGTCCAGCCGCCTTCGACGGAGCGGATCGTGTTGTCGCGGCGGTCGGTGGTGATCACGAGCCCGAGGGCTCGCACGCTCACCTCGCCAGCAGCCACGCGGCGAGCGAGTGTCCCGCCGACCTCGTGGACGGCGAGGAGCGCGACAGCCTCGCAGTCCTCGTCGCCGTCCTCGTCGACGCACCATTGACGGGCGTCGTTGACGGCGGCGTCGGCGTCGGGCCCCGCGCCCCAGACGGTGTCACCGTCGAGGGCGAGGAAGAAGCGGCGGGCGGTGGTGGTCGTCATGGGGGGGACTCCTGTGGGCGCCCAGTCCGGGGCGTGCGGTGCGGCGCGGTGCCTGCCAGCCCACTATGCGCCCGCTCGCGGCGGGCGTCAAGTCTTCCGTTGCGGCGGGTGTGACGGGGCGCACGCCCGCCCGCCAAACGGCTTCCCAATGCGGCGGCAGGGGACCAGATCCGGGCCAGATCCGGGGAATCCATCGGGATGGCGCACCCGCCCCAAAAGCCCAAAAACGGCTTCCCAAAGCCAGATCAGGCCCAAAAAGGGCCAAAAAAGGCCAAAAACAGCCCGCGACACGCCGATGGATTCCCGCCCCCCTGATCCAGCTCGCCGGGGGAGTAGGGGCAGCGGGCCGGGGCAGGGCGTAGGGGCAGGCGGGCCGGGTGAGTAGGAGCGGGCCGGGGGAGTAGGGGCAGGGCGGGCCGGGGGAGTAGGGGCAGGGCGTAGGGGCAGGGCGGGCCGGGGCAGGGGCAGGGGCCGGGGCAGGCGTAGGGGCGGGCCGGGGCAGGCCGGGGGAGTAGGGGCCGGGGCAGGGCGTAGGGGCGGGCCGGGGCAGGGCAGGCTACCGCTCGCGGTGCTCCGTGCGGAATCCCGTGCGTGCGTGCGGGACCGCTGCCAGCGCAGCGGCTGTCTCTGGATCGTAACCAGACTCGATCAGGGCCCGCGTTTTCTGTCGCAGATACGCGCGGCGGCGTGCGGCTCTTGTGCGAGCGACCATTTGCTTCGCTTTGTACTTTTCCCACCACTGAAGCAAGCCGCGATGATTCAGTTTCCGGCTCAGTGCGCTGATGCTCACGCCAAGCAACTCGGCGGCGTTGCCGACGTGACCGTCGCACGCCTCGACCGTTCTCCGTATCAGGGCGTGTGCTTCGGCTGGTGGTAGCCCGAGCATGTGGTGACTTCCTTACGTTTTTTTACCGCAAAAGGGGCTAGCAATGCGTCAATGCTAGTCGCGTCAATGGACGTGTCTAGTGTGATGCACACCCAAGGGCGAACGCCCACGACCCCAGGAGCCCGATGTCGGCCACATATTTTGTTGATCCTCGCGACCGCAAGCGGAGCCTGATGCTTCGCCAAAAACCGCTGTGCAGCGGTGCCCAGACGGGCTTCAAGTGCAAGCACTATTGGAGCACGATCACGAAGCTCGACGTGCTCAACTCCCTGTCGTTGAAGCAGGGCGAGAAGACGAGGCGCTGCTTGGTGGTCGCGCCTGAGATCATCGAGCTGGGCGACGGCGGACAGGAGCAGGCCGTGTACTGCGACCGCTACGTCTCCGACACCACCCGCCCCTTCGACTCGTCCTTCGAGGACGGCTACGAGCCCCTGACGCAGGCTGAGATCAACGAACTCGATGCGCTCACCGACGAGCAGGTCGACGAAGAGGACGCCGACGACGAAGACCTCGAAGCCCTCGTCACCGACGTGGAGAAGAAGGCCGACGAGGTCTACCGCCGCACGCTCGCCGTCGCCCAGGTCGCCGGCATCGGCGTCGACGCCCTCGCCCCCGCCGACGCCGACGAAGAAGACCGCACCGAAGACTGAGCCCGCCCACGTCCCCGACCAACCTACCCAAGGAGTCACCCGTGTCAGACCAAGTCCAAGACGAAACCGAAACCCCGTCCCCCTACGACGTCGCCGTGGAGCGCACAAAGCGGTCGTTGGCGCGCAATCCCCAGATCAGCGCAGCCGACTTTTTTGTGCGCTTCCTGGAGCCGCTGCTTCAGGAGATCCGCGCGGAATACACAGACTCTCTTGAAGCCATCGAAGAGACGCTGGAGAGCCTCGACATCCCCGACGAAGACGCTTTGGAGCAGGCCAAGCAGCTCATCCTGATGCTCGGCAACCTCGTCGACAACACGTTTGCGCGCGTCGGCTGGATCGACGCGACGGGCACGACGGAGCAGATGCCTGCCGACATCGAGAAGGCCTTCCGCCAGGCCGCTGACGAGACGCGCTCGTTCTTCGAGCGCCTCGCGGAGCTTGAGGACGAGGAAGACGACGAGGACGAAGAAGAGGAAGCCGACGAGGAAGCCGAAGCCGAGGCGAACGCGGGGGCAGCGGAGGGGGCAGAAGCATGAGCGGAAAACCCCAAGGCCGTCCTCGGGGTCGTCCCCGAGGTAGTGCTCCCATCACCTTGCCGAAGCCGTTGAAGCCGCCGAAGAAGATCGAAGAGATCCTCGGCGACCTCGACGACCTCGACTTCAACCAAGACCTGCGCGAGGAGCGCGAGGAAGCCGACGAAGCTCTCGCCGTTCGTGCCGAAGCCGACGCCGCCATGGCAGCCGCCGCCGAAGTCACCCACATCGCAAAGACCCCGAAGGAGTCCATGAAAAACATCGCCAAAGACGAAGCAGGCGCCCAGTCGCCGTCGCCTTTCCTGGTCGCGCCCCCGGCGCCAAACGGTACGCCCCACGCCGACGAAGACCTCGATGATACCGACGAGGACGACGACCTCGACGACGACGACGACGACCTCGACGACGAGGATGGAGACGACGACGACGACCTCGACGACGACGAGGATGGAGACGAGGACCTCGAAGACGACGACGACGACGACGACGACGCCGACGCCGACGACGAGCCGCAGGCGAAGGCACCGGCCAAGCGTTTGCCGACGCCCAAGCCCGCCGCCAAGGCGAAGGCGAAGGCCCCGGCGCGTGCTCCGGTGCGACCTATGCCGCCCCGCGCCTTGCCGATGGATTTTAGCCCCACGGGTCGGCTGCCGGCCAAGTTCCAGCAGGACAAGATCCGAGAAAACCTCTCGGAATACGACGAGATGCTGGCGTCGATCGACTTCGACAGCAGCAAGAACCACCGGATTCTGCTCGTGCGCGTGAAGCCCGAATGGGACGTCGCCTCGGGCAAGCGCCTGGCGGGCTACCTCGAAGAGTTCCGCAAGCCTGTGACGCCGGAAGAGATCCGAGCGAAGCATGGCGGCGGCGAGTACACGTTGACGTTGCAGGGGCCTTCGGGCCACGACGGCGGCGGGCGCATCGTCTTCAAGAAGCAGAAGAATATCGAGATCAGCGGTGATCCCATCGTCCCCAACAGCCCGCGCAGCGCGGCAAGCGTCGCCGCAGCCGCAGCCGCCACCAAGGCGACGGAGGACTCTGGCCAGCTCGCCCTGGTGAAGCAGGTGATGGAGTCGAAGGAGCGCGACACGCAGCGCCTGTGGGCCGAGCAGCAAGACCTCAAGAAGATGCTGCTGCAAACGATGAGCAAGAACGACAGCGGAATCAAAGACGTGGTCGCGACGGCGCTCAACGGCGGCGGTGACCTCCGTCGTGAGATGCTCGAAGAGCGACGCATCCAAGAAGACCGTATGCGTTCCGACCGCGAAGAGCGCCAGCGCGAGCTGGACAGGCTCGCGTCGGAGCGCAAGCGCGAGTTGGAGATGGCCCAGGCGACGCACGAGCGTCAGCTTGAAATGATGCGCCTTCAGAGCGAACGGCAAATCGAGCAGATGCGCTTGGAACAGCAGCGCATGGTCGAAGAGCTTCGTTCACGCACGGCGTCGGAGGCGACGTCAGGCCGCGACCTCCTGCTCTTCATGCAGAAGATGGAGAGCGAGAAGTCGGCGACGCAACAGCGGCAACAGGAAGTCTTCCTGATGCAGCAGCAAAAGCAGCAGGAGCTGGCGACGGCCCAGGCGACGAAGCAGCAGGAGTTCCTCTTGCAGCAACAGATGCAGGGCCAGCAGATGCTCATGGCCCAGATGCAGTCGACGCAGCAGACCAAAGAGACGTTCCTCATGGAAATGCTCAAGGAGTCGCGCGGCAAGAAGGATGACTTCTTCTCGACGGTCGAGAAGATGCAGCAGTTCAAGAAGCTCATGGGCTCGCTGAACGGCGAAGAGGAGGACAGCCGCGAGCGATGGGAGAAGGTGCTCGACCGCGTCGGCGAAGCAGCGCCAGGCATCGTCGCCGTGGCGTCGTCGTTCCTCCAGAGCCGCGCTCAGACCCAAGCGCAAGCCCCGCAGCAGCAACAGCAGCAGGAACCGCAGCAACCACAACGGGTTCTCCCCGGTTCGGTGGCCTACGCCGACGTCGAGATCCCGATGCCGCAGCTCCCGCCGGCGCGCAAAGCCGCAGCAGCCGCGCCCAAGGCAGCCGCGCCCAAGGCAGTACCCACCAAGCCCGCGCCCAAGGCAGCACCCAAGCCCGCGCCCCAAGCCGCGCCCCAAGCCGCGCCCAAGCTCAAGGCCGCACCCAAGCCCACCATGCAGACGTCGGCGGTCCTGGAGGCGACTCAGCCAGCGCAGGAAGGCGCGAACACGTTGGAGAACTTCGCCTTCCCGACGGATGGCCTGAGCTTGCCCGAAGCCATCCCGCTGTTGGTGCAGAACATCGACCTGGCGATCCAACGAAACATGCCCGCGCAGCAAATCTACGACGAGGTCGTTTCCAAGTTCCCGCTCGAAGTGCTCACCGTGCTGAAGCTCGCAAGTGCTGACCAGATGGTGGAGATCCTGGAGCAGCGCGCACCGGGGAGCTGGATCATCAACAGCCTCGTCGGCACGCGAAAGATCGAGGAGCTTCACGCAATCTTGGTGGGTCGCTGACTCGCGACAACCTCGCAACTGATGAGTAGCAAAGTGCCCCGCGAGGGGCTCTTTCTTTTCACATTGGAAATCAACAGCTAGGGTTGACCCTGTGAATGGCTCAACACCTACCTTGCGTGTGAACAACCCTCGCTTGATCGACGTGGTCGAGTGGATGCGTCGTTTCGCCCACAAGGGCAAGAGCGACTTGGAGATCCGCCAGCTCGTCGAGACGATATGCAAAGACCTCGTCCAGGGCGACTACGCCGGCGAGGTTCTCGCGATCTACTACTGGGTCTGCCAAAACATCCGGTACATGCGCGACATTCACGACGTCGAGTTCGTGAAAGAGCCGCGCCAGATCGTGGCTACGCGCAGCGGCGACTGCGACGACATGGCCACGTTGCTTGCCGCGATGTGCATGGCCTCGGGAAACACCTGCGAGTTCCTGCTCGCCTCCTACGCTCCGTCACAGCCGCCCACGCATGTTTTCTTGCGCGTCAACACGCCGTCGGGACCGATGGTCCTCGACCCCGTCGCGAACCGCATGACGGCTCAGATGCTCGGGCGCATGGTCAACTTCACCACGGTCCCCGTCTAAAGACGACGCCGACGACGCCGACGACGCCGACACATTGAGGGAACCGTGATCTACTCCGTCTACGACTACGACAAGGCAAAGTACCGATACTTCGAGGGCGTCGGCGGCACGCCCGCGACCGGGTTCTTCCGCAAGGCGCGCATGAGCCCGATCCAAGGCGCGCACGTCCCCGAGTCCTTCGCCGTCCAGCTCCCCGCCGGCGTCAAGCCCATCGGTGAAGGCCCACTGCCGAAGGGCTACGTCGCCGAAGACCCCAGAGGCTTGGCAGCGGCGCCCATGCCAGGCGAGGCCAGCCCGATGGGCGCAGGCGGCAGTGGCGGCGTCAGGTGGCACGTCGTAGGCGTGGTCGCCATCGTCGCGTTCATCGTCGGGCGTCGCTTTGGGAGGTCGTCGTGAGACAGAACGACCCCGCCGCCCCATGGCTGTTGGCATCGAGGCCCAACGGCAAGAAGAGCAAGACCTGGGCGGCTGACGCTTGGCGCATGTGGCACCAAAAGGAGCCCCGCGAGCTGATCGAGAAGACCTACGACTTCCCCGACGAGGTCGTGCCCGTTGGCAAGGCCGACCGCATCCTCTACAGCTCCGACAAATGGGAAGAGGACGGCGACTTCTACACCTACTACCACGACTTCGAGTCGCACCCGATGGTCTACATGCCGTCGACGGCGACGTGGGCGAAGAAGCGCGAGAACAAGGGCAAGCCCCTCAACGTCGCACGCACGCTGGGAATCAAGCACGTCGACGACGAGCTTTCCCTGCCGTTGCTCGCAAAGACCATGGAACTCATCGTCGATTGTGGCGGCGAGAAGAAAAGCCGCAAGTTTCGCGGCGACACGCCCTTGTGCTGCACCTCCGACCTCAAGACGTTGGTGATTCTCGCCAGCGACGGCCCCATCATCATCAGGGGCGGCAGCATGGTCGTCACCGAAAGGGGTATTTTGCGATGACCCCGGAGCAGATCAAAGCAATCGCCGAGGCGCTTTCGACAGGTGGTCCATGGACTATCGTCGTGGCCCTCTCTGTCGTCGTGAAGTACCTGTATCAGGCCCGCGAGCAAGACCGCCTTCGTTACGACGACGAAAAGCAAAAGCTCAACGACCGCATCATCGGCATGTCTGAGAAGCAGAACGAGTTGTTCGACAAAGCAGAGACGAATCAAAAGCTGCTGCTCGAAGTGGTTCGTCGCAACTGAGCCGTCGACGTCGACGACAAACGGAGGACAAGTGTTCAAGAAGAAATCCCCAGCCACCGCCGCACCCCACGCCGCACCCCACGCCGCACCCCACGCCGCACCTCACGCCGCATCGTCATCCCACGCCACCGCGTGCGGTTCCACGCTCGCAGCGATTCTCTTGTCGATGAGGGCTATCACTCCGAGCCAGTTGGATGCTGCGCGAGCCGAGTTCAACGAATCGGCACAGGCAGAAACGCTGCTGGCGTCGACGCTGCGCTCCAAGGGTTTTTGCACGTCAGCCGACGTGAGCACTGCGCTCAAGATTCAGAAGAACATGCTGAAGGGTGACCAGGCGAGCGTCGCTCTGGACCTCATGGAAGCGCGCATCGAACGATTCCGAGACAAAGAAGACGTGCTCAAAGGCGCCATCGAAAAGATGGGGCAGCGTTTGCGGCATGAACGCCGCGAGGAACGGCGCGAGGAACGGCGCGAGGACACAGGCGCGTTCAACTTGCGGCTCATTGCTGCAAAGGCCGTTTGATTCGCTGCTTCACAGGTCAAGAGCCGAGCACGACACACTCGCATTGACGCACTAGCAAACAAGCACACAAGCAAAGAACACTGGATCTTCGCATACTTGCTTTTTGACGACGTCAATGTGAATGTTCATGCCGAAGAACCAGGAACGCGGAGAGCAAAGTGCCTGTCCAACTGCTGCTTGTGAACCCCAGCGAGCCTCGTTCGCGCCTTCACTCCCCGTCGATGCACCGTGCCTCGGGCACTCGACTCCCCAGGCCGGTGAACATTCCGTCGCCGCGCTCCAACACAGGTGAGAAGAACATGTCAAAGAAGCGTTCTCGTCGGTCGTCGTCGGCCAAAAAAGCATCTCCTGCCCAGCTTGCAGCCCGCGCGCGTTTCACCGCGATGGTCAAGTCCGGCGCCTTCGGCAAGAAGAAGCCCAAGAAGGCCAAGAAGGCCGCGTCGGCCAAGAAGCGCGTCGCCAAGAAGGCCGCTCGCAAGAGCCGCCCGAAGAAGGCCGCTCGCAAGGCATACCGCCGCAACGACGCCGCGCCCGCCGTGAAGGCCAAGAAGGCCAGCAAGGCCCGCAAAGCCAAGCCGTTGTCCGCCGCTGCCAAGAAGGCTTCGGCTGCGATGAAGGCGAAGCCGAAGAAGCCCAAGAAGGCGAAGGCAGCTCCCAAGGAGTCCGCCGAGGAAACCGCCTCTTTCATGGCGGAAGCTCAGAAAGGCGAGCGCGCTGCCAAGCGTGCCGCCAGGACCCCCGCTCAGAAGAAGGCCGCGAAGGCACGCAAAGCGGCCAAGGCCAAGAACAAGAAGCAGCTCTTTGAACTCAAGATGGGCATTGCCAAGACCCGCGCCGCACTGGCGAAGGAAGGCAAGCTGCCTCGCCTGAAGAAGGGCGAGAAGCGCACGGGCAAGGTCGGCGCCAAGCGTCGCATCCTGCGCGCCAAGAAGGCCGCGCTGAACCTGCAGCGTTCCTCCTACAGCGGTGGTCTGTCGGCGGCTGACCAGAAGATGCTCCAAGCCTCGGGCCTGATGAAGGTTTCGCGCGCCAACCCCGGCGTCGGCGACATCTTCAAGGACCTCGTGACCTTGGCTCCTCAGATCGGCGCTCACGCCGTCGGCCTCGCTGGCGTCGCTGTTGCCGGTCAGAAGGTCGGCACCATGCTTGCTGAAGCGGTTCAGGGCAAGGAAGCGGACGGCAAAACCTTGAAGGCTGCTCCCAAAGATGGTGTGTCGGGATTCATCTTCAACAACGCCGTCACCATCAGTTCGGTCGTCGCTGCTGTCGCCGCCTACGAGGCTGCCAAGCACCTGTCGCCGAAGAGCCGTCCCTTCGCCGGCGCTTTGCTCATGGGTGGCCTGGCCGCTGCGTTCGTTCACGCCGCCGCCAAGATCAAGATCAAGAGCAAAGACGACAAGGGTGTCGAAAGCTCCAAGAGCCTGGGTCGTGTCCTCGGTCTGCCTCTCGGGCCGTTGGCGGGCTTCGTCGACATCGGCGGTCGCCAGCTCGCGGTCAATGGCATGGGCGAGTTCGTCTCGGTCGATGGCATGGGCGACTTCGTGGCTCTCTCGGGCAACACCCTCACGGGCTCCAGCCTCGGCGACTTCGTGGCGCTCTCGGGCAACACCCTCACGGGCTCCAGCCTCGGCGAGTACATGGCTCTCTCGGGCAGCACCCTCACGGGCTCCAGCCTCGGCGAGATCAGCCAGATGAGCGAAAGTCGCCAGGGCGGTCGCGCACTGAACTCCCCCGGTGACGTGCCCGTCGAAGACTTCCTCGAAGAGGACGAGGACGACGAGGGCTCGCTCTCCGGTTCGATCTTCGACGACTGAAGTCGGAAACCCACCCGCAACCCACTACTGAAAGTTGGAGATTCACATGAAGAAAAAGAGTTCCCGTCGTGCAGGTAAGGGCAAGGCCAAGGCCGCGCCGAAGCGCCGTCGCAAGGTCAAGGCGAAGGCTGCACCGAAGCGCCGTCGTCGTCGCGCCGCCAAGGCCAAGGCTGCGCCGAAGCGCCGTCGCCGCCGTGCCACCAAGGCCAAGGCTGCGCCGAAGCGCCGTCGTCGTCGCGCCGCCAAGGGCAAGTCCAAGGCCGCACCGAAGCGCCGTCGTCGTCGTGCGGTCAAGGCGAAGGCTGCGCCGAAGCGCCGTCGTCGTCGTGTCGCCAAGAAGAGCATGAAAAAGTCGGCCTCGAAGTCAGCTCGCGCAATGGGCATGACCAAGGGCGCTCGCAAGAACCCAGGTGGCATCCTCGGCTTCATGCAGCAGGAAGTCTCTGACTTCATGACCCTGGCTCCTTCGATCGCCGTCCAGCTCGGCACGATGGCTGCCATCGGCTTCGCCTCGGCGAAGGCGTCGGAACAGATCAAGAAGATGGTTCGCGGCGTTGAAGCCGACGGCAAAACGGCCAAGCCCGAGCCGAAGGATTCCTTCGTCTACAACTACGCCGGCGCTCTCAGCTCCGGTGCCATCACCGTCGCGGCTTTTGCGGCCATGAAGATGATGAAGAGCGACAAGGCCAAGCAGTTCACGCTGCCGGTCCTCTTCGGTGGTATGGCTGCGACCCTGGTGCAGGTGCTCGCCGCTGTGAAGGTTGCGCCTGCCAAGGTTGAAGGCCAGCCTGATCCGGCGTCACTGCCGAAGATCAGCCTCGGCCAGCGCCTCGGTCTGCCAATCGGCGAGTACACCGCTATCAGCGGCTACCTCGACGTGCATGGTCGTCAGATCGCGATCAACGGCATGGGCGAATACGTCGACCAGCCCCTCGGGTCGCTCGACATCCACCCTGACCGCTACAAAGAGGGCACCGTCATCAGCATGGGCGAATACGTCGACCAGCCCCTCGGCGAGCTGACCTTGCACCAAGGTCGCTACCAGGAGGGCACCGTCCTCGGCGGGGTCCACAGCCAGATGGGCGACGGTCGCCAGGGCGCTCGTGCCTTGGGCGCGCGTGGTGATGACCGCGTCGAAGACTTCATCGACAGCGGCTCGCTGTCGGGTTCTGTTTTCGACTGAGAGCTTGACTTCGTCGGAGACATGCTTACCTATAAAAGCACGTCTCCGACGAAGGTCCGCTGACACCAAAATGCTGGTGTCACCGGACCTTCGTAAGAAGGGTGACCTTCGGGTCTTTGACAACCGAATAGGAAATCAAACGCCCAAGCCCGTGCAGAGGCTTTTGTATCTGCGGCTGCGTACCTGCGTGTACAGCCCGTCGACTCGTGTCGACGACACTCCCTCGAAGACATCGAGGACAACTCTCACACAGGGCGTGGTGCCCTGTGTGGAAGCCGAGGCATGAAGCCTCGGTTATCAAAAAACGATACTGCGACAAGTGCTCTTGTTTCAGTCACTTAGGAGAATAACATGGCTCGTCTTCGTGATGTTCGTGAACGTGTCCACCAGCCCCGCTACGATACCCTCGTGCGTGGCATCGGTCGGTCTTCCGTCAACAACGGCAGCGCCCTCTTCGGCAACGCCAATGTCGGCAACCGCTCGTTCACCAACCTTCAGGTGCCCCGACGACGTGACGTCGTCGTCGGATAGCCCCTCTCCGTCGTAAGGCGAAGAGCGTACTGGGTGGATTGCTTGAATACCCTGAGAGCCCCTCTCGCTACAGCGTGACCCGCAAGGGTGAGCGCGAAAGCCAAAAAGAGTGGGGATTGGGCAACGAGCAGCCGAGCGGCCAGTGGACCTCGCGAGAGGAGCTGGTCGAAGGTTCAACGACTACGCGCGGAGGCCAACCGAAGCGCGCAAGAGTACCCAGCGTCCACGTCGACCTCGACAGGGACGATGACATAGTCTGATCTGCGGTGAAAGCCGCAGGAGCCGGATAAAGAGCCGGCTCGCTAACAAAATGTGCCGGTCAGCTCGCTGCTGACGCGACCTACGTCCTCAAGGCTCTTCGCTGCTGCATGTGGTTCCAGGGTCTGAACGATTCAGACTTCACCTCGAACTTCGGCAGCATCATCGGCCTTGCCACCGAAACCCCCGTGGGTGGTCCGATCGGCTCGAACAGCCGCGCGGAAGACCTGTACAGCCTGTGTGCCTACGGCGCCACGTTCACGCTTGTTGTCGGCAACAAGCCCATGCTGAACGCTCCGCTCTGGTACATTCCCGCTGGCGGCGGCCCTTCCGGTTTCACGACCGAGAACAGCCGTCATGTGATCACGAACGGCCTTGCGACTCAGGAAGCGATCCTGAAGTTGGCCAAGGACATCCCGATCGTGGTCCGTCAGAACTTCAGCGTGACGATCGACTTCTTCCCCTTCACCCGCACCGGCACTGCCGCGAACGGTGGAACCCTGAACGTCGACCTCGACCCGCTGCTGTACCTGAACCAGTTTGACGGTGCCAAGCTGATCCAAGTGCATCTGGATGGCGTGAAAGTTCCAGTCGTCGACGACAACGATGTCGTCATCGAGAACGCGCCCCTACGCCTCGCGGCGTAGTGCGAAAATCGGGTGAAGTGCTGGGAACCCCCGCAAGCCGTTTCTCCACAACGTGGCCCGCAAGGGCGAGCGTGATGGGATGAAAAGCAGACGGACAGGGGCAATCAGCAGCCAAGCGACCTGTGGCGCCGCGCAAGCGGAGACAGGCCGAAGGCTCAACGAGCAGGTGGTGAGCGCCAAGCAATAACCCACCCACGAGTGCCCGACACCCCTAGAGGGTGATGATGTGCTCTGAGCTGTGTCGAAAGATACAGAAGTCGATCATAAACAGGTCGACGGTAACAATACTGGGAAACCCGCGACGTGCAGTGAGTCATTCAGTCGAGAACTAGTTTTGCTAGCCTCTTGACTGGACTCTTGAAAAAGCCCCCTCTCGCGAGGGGGCTTTTTCATTTTCAGCATCCTTCGCAGGAGCATCCTCGCAGGAGCTTCGCAGGATGTTTGCTTTCCACGATGCGTGACGCTAGGTTCGTCGCTCAGACAAGCGGTTTGTTTGCGCTTCGCGAACGGACCTCGATAACGATGGAGCTGGCGACGATGGTCGACCGCGATCTCAACGACGTCTACAAGAAGCTCGCCGAGTTGCCCCTTCGACGCTTCGCCGAAGTGTTGCGGAACAAGGCGCAGGATCTTGTCTCGCAGCTTGGCCAGCCGGCGTACTATGACCAGTACCCCAGCAAGCGTGTGCCCTGGATCTTCTCGCGCACCTACGGCCCCATCCCCCTCACCTCGACGCGAACCCTCGCGCCCTCTGAAGTTCTTGCCAGCGGCACGGCGACGGCGGGTGGCGCGTTCACGCTGACCGATGACCCCCCAGCGTGGACGGTCGACGAGTTCGCGGGCTTCACCGTGACCATCACGGGCGGCGCTGGTGTAGGACAGACGCGCATCATCGCGTCGAATACCAACAACACCCTGACGACGACGACCGTTTGGACGAGCATTCCAAACGTCACGAGCACCTACCAAGTGCTTGGCTCAGGCTTCAACCAGCTCGCCCCTGTGGCGAACCCCAGCGCGTACTTGCTGCCGCGAGAGGGCACGATCAAGACGGGCCGCGAGGCCGCGTTCGTCTGGTGCTCAAGCAACGCCTTCGCCTACGTCAACTGGACGTACACACAGTCGCCTGGAGAAGAGTTCCCCACGAGTGTGCCCATCGCCGCCGTCGGCGCCGGCGACATCCTCGATCCCGTGCTGTCCATGAATGGCGGCGCGGTCGTGATCCCAAACATCGCCAACGCGAACCACACGTCGCCGCGCGTGTGCTTTGAGCTTGCGCTCTACGACAAGAAGCGCGGTCGCTTCCTCACCGACGGCTCCCTGCCTGCCGAGGCTTTCGTCGGCGGCGTGTTCTCAAACAAGATGACGCCGAAGCAGACGCGCTTCAACGTCGACACCGAGATTGAGCCCCGCCTGGTGATCACCGAGGTGAACATGGGGCCGGTCCTCGACGGTGCCTTCGCTTACGCCGCAGCCAGCGTGGCTGTATACGTCAACGTCGCCTTCATCGGCTACAACGTCCTCGAAGAGAAGTACAACGAGGCCGACACGTTTTCCGCCATCAAGAGCGGAGGGTGATCATGGACGACATCGACCAGATGGAATGGAACGAGTACCAGCGCCTGGAGCGCGCCATCGAGGCGCGACGCAAGCGCATCGAGGCCCTGGAGAAGGGCTCACCTCTCGTGCGCCAGCGGAACTTCCGCTACGTCGTCGACTTCAACTTCGACTACACCGAAATGGCCGGCTTGATTGAAGGCATCGACCCGTTCGCGGGTGTATTCCCCGGCGTCGCGCCACCATCACCCCAGACGCGCTCGTTCATCGTGAAAAGCGAAGCCGAGGCGCAACGCAAGACGTGCTTCTACGTCAAGAGCATCGAAGCGAGCTATGCGGTCTTGGCGAGCCAAGTGATCACGCCGACCCCGGAGCCGCCGGCGCCGTCGGAGGGGCCAGGCCAGCGGTTCTTCATCGGCCCTGACTACCGTCGGAACTTCTTCGACTTCACTTGGCGCATCCGGGACACGGGCTCTGACCGCGAATGGCAGAACACGTCCTTGCCGAGCCAGCTCTTGGTCACGGGCAACGTGAACCCGCTGTTGTTCGGCAATGGCCACTGCATGTTGTCGGGCGGCACCGAAGTGCTCGTCGAGATCACGCCGACCTTCTCAGGCAACCTGCTCTCTGAGGCAAGCGGCGAGTTCACCGTTTTGCCGCCGCTTACCGCCTTCAAGTCGCACGCGCTTCAAGTGTGCTTTGTCGGCGTCGAGGTGCTGCTGTGAAACTGGAAGACGCAATCGTTCGAGTGAAGAAAGCCTCGGCGACGTTGCAGAGGATCGAAGGGGCTGTCCGCAAGCGCCTCGAACCTCGCATCGCCCAAGGCCGACAGATCCCCATCGTGTTCACGCAGTCGTTCGTCTTTACGCCCACGGTGGTTCTTGACGGCGAAGGCAACGTGTCGCGCGTGACGCTGCCCATGAACTTGGTGCAGCTACCCATCGTCAACGGCGCCGAGGACTGCCTCCTGAAAGAGGTCAGCTACACGGCGACCTTTGGAGCAGCCGAAGCCGTCGACTTCCCCAACGTGCTCGGCACGACGCTGCTCGACGTCAGCGGCGGGTCGGGGCCCTTTGCCCAGATCCAGCCCGCGTTCGACTTCCAGTGGAACGCGACGCTCATGTCGACTCAGGCAAACTACCTGTCGCAGGCGAACAACGCCCAGTTCCTCTCCAGGCGAAGCCTGGGGCACGTCAGCCGGGGCGTTCGGCGCCAGCTCTACTCCAACCTGCTCTTTCGCGCAGGCGACGCCCTGCTCGTTTCTGTGCAGCCGACGTGCTGGGGTCTGCCCTTCCAAGGGTTCGGCTTTTTCAGCCCTGCGCTCATCGAACCGCAGGCACCCGTCCAACTCACGATCTCCTTCTTTGGTACGCGCGGACCTGACATGGTCGAGCTTGCTGAAGACGACTCCCTCGACCCTTGATCACCCTCGTCGCACCACCACCCATCGCGGAGCCCGCATGAGCGAGCTGAAGAGCTTCTTGAAGACGAACCGGGAGCTGCTGCGCGTCCTCGACGAGCAGCTTGCGGCCTTGGAGCGAGTTTCGCCCGAGTACGCTGAGACGTTCTCGGAGAAGCAAGCCTACTTCTACCTGTCGACATACACGCAGGGCGACACCGAGGCGCGCATCCAGATTGACCAGGACGCCACCTACGTCGTGGACAAGCTGATCGTGCTCGAAAGCTCGGCGGGCATCCCAGAGCCAGGCAGCTTCCCGCCGTCGATCCCACCGTCGAGGACGTTTTCCCTTGTCGACGACAACAGCGGGCGAGAACTGACCATCTCGTCTGTGGGCAAGCAGCCCGTGTCGAGCGGTGCGGTGCCGACGTTCGCCGTGCCATTCATCAGCACAAACATGGCGACGGTGTTTCAGATCAACAGCTACACGCCGTACACGGGCCAGACCGAGTGGTGGTTGCAGCTTCGCGACGAGTTCATCATCCCTCGCGGCGCCGTACTTCGCATCCGGTCGACAACGCTCGACGGCGAAGTGAAGCCGCAGGACTTCGGTTTTTCGGTGGCTCTGGTAGGCTACAAGGTCTTCGGCTGAAGCCGCTCGCGCTTCGAGGAACGCATGGAAAAGCTCACGGTCGACAGTCTCATGAAGCAAACCACGACGATCGACAACTTGTTGTCGAGGGCGTTTCGCGTTCACCGTGACGGGGACCGAGTGCCCTTCGTCATTCAGGGGCGCGCGGCCTTCGTCGTTGGCGCAACGCAGACGACGGAAATGGTCTTCAACGTCCCGACCGACGCAGACTTCGAGGGTGAATACTTCAACCTCTTCCTCGAAGCTCGCGTGATCTCCCTCGACAGCGCGAGGCCCAGCCAGAAGACCTTCCGCCCTGCCGACTGGTTTCACGCCTCCTCGCCCTTCGTCATCGACGGAAAAGCGGGCTGCCTCTTTGAGATCCGCGACAGCATAAACGGCTCCTACCAGAACGTCGCCATCGCTATCCCCTCGGCGTTCTCTGCCGCCGTAACGGCGCCCATCGGCAACCGAAACACGGGCCTGCCGCAGTACCCAGGCGCGCTCTGTTTCCATGAGCCCTACCAGCTCCGTCGCGGCTCGACGCTGACGTGCCGTGTGACTCCCGTGCAGACGGCGTCAATCCAAGGGCTTCAGACCTCCGAGACGTTGGAGTTTGAGATCCGGGGCCTCCTTCACGGATACAAGCGCACCTTCGGCTTCAAGTGATCGGCCAAGTGATCGGCCAAGCGATCGGCCAAGTGATCCTTTTCGTTTTCAGAGGCCCGCAATGAAACGCCCTACCCACGTCCCGCAGACGAACCCGCTGAAGAAGAACCAAGCGTCCTGGTGGACGGGCTGGACCAAGCCCCTGCACGACGTCATCCACACGCTCGAAGCCGACATCGCCGGCCTTCATGCGCGTCTGCGAAACCCCGTACAGCAGGGCCGACCTGCGTCCTACGTCGGCATCCGCGACTTCCTGCCCGAGTCCAGCATCGTCCAGGTGGACACTGAGCAGACCGGCGAAGGAACCAACCCCTGCAACTACGTCGTGCGCGACGGGCAGGACTACGACATCCCGATCATCATGCCCGGACCCGGCGTGTTCATCGCCCAAGAGCTGGTCGTCTCGATCTTTCAGCAGCAGTACGCTCCCATCAGCGCATCGGTGACGACGGAAGGTCGCGAGACGGTCCTGACGAACGTCAACCTCGTCGCGATGAACGCCGAGATGCGCGCGAACGCTTTTGTGTTTCCGTCGTCGGAGACGCCGTACTTCACGACGAAGTTTTCGATCTACCCGCAGCAGACGAACCTCGCCTACCTCGGGTACACGGGTGCTCGAAGGTTTGTGATGCCGCCCCAGGCGCAGCGCACGATCAACTTCCTGTGGAACATGGTCGACACCAAGAGCCAACGTCGTCTGGCCGACGCCTACATCAGCCAGATGGTGCTGACGCCGCCCTCGCTGCCCGAGACGCACACAGGCGCCTTCGACAACTACGCCTTTGAGAGCTTGCCCGACGGAGACTTCTTCAAGTTTTGCACGCCGTGGGTCTTCGAGCGCGACGGCCAGGCCAACTTCACGTTCCGGCCCATCACCCCCGTCTTCCAGTTTGATTCTTCGCTTGCTGGCACTGACGAAGCCGTCGGCCTGCCTTACGACGACCGCGTGAACGGCAAGCGGGATGCGCGTGTGCGCGTCCAAGTCGAGCTGCACGGGTACCGTTACGAGACGGACCAAGACCTCATCCGCGCCGGCGCCCTCACCCGCTGAAAGGTTCGCCATGACAAGCAGCACGCTCATCGACCCACGGTACTTCATGCGCGACCCCGAGGCGCAGCCGTTCCTCTCGGACTTTCGCGTCGACCTCACGGCTCCCGACGTGGTGCTGGAAAGCGGCACGGCGGGCACCCCGAGTGCTCGTTACGTCGTCACGCAGATCCGTCCGCCTCGCGGGCAGATCCTGCTCATCAAGGCGTTTCAGCCCTACGCGATGAGGCGCACCGACATCGGCACCGCCGACGAGAGCTTCGTGATGATCGACCCGCGTGAGGCTGGCGGGCACTTCAGCTTTGAGACCCTCGTCGGCGGGCTCTCGCCCATCGTCGCCAACTTGAACGTCAACGCAGCCCGCAACCTGGCGGGCCCCCTGCTCAACACCGACAGGGTCGTTGGCAAGGGCGTGAGCTTCATCAGCGACACCCCCTACTCCGACGTCATGCGCTCAGGCTTCAACCAGAACTTCACCATCGAAGTGCCATCCGACAGGCTCTTCACGGTGGTGTTCAGCCTCATCGACGACACGGCCTTCGCCGGCGCGTTGTCGAACCCGTACCAAGTCACGACCGACCCAGCCGTGACGAAGCGCGTGGACTTCGCAGGAACCGTCGTGTCTGGCATCATCATGTCCGACCAGCGATTCCAGCAACTCACCAAAGAGATCAGCAACAAGGGCGTGTACTGATGAGCCACTACCACCACATGGGCGCCGTCACGAGCAGCGTCCCCTTCGTAGACACGCCGACCGCCGAAAAGGACGGTTTCGCGTCCCTCCTGGCCGCATACAAGAGCGCGTTCCCTTCCGGAACCTTCTCTCCCGTACAGCTAACGGCGGAAATGGAGTTCGCCAAAGCAGTCTGCGCCGCGAACGGTATCCCTTACACCATCACAGCCGTCGAAGACTGGATCTTCGGACTGTCGGGAAAGCGACACCCCTTCGTCAAGAACAACAGCCCTCAGTATTGGCTATCAGATAAAAACACGAATCCGTCTCGGGTGCCCACGCGCCTCAGGGGCGTCGGATGGGCATACTTCGGCGCTGGCAACAGGATCAAGCTGCCAAACATCCCGCGCCCAGGCGTCAACCCGCCGGCGGGCGCGCCCCCGGTCGACCCGGTCCTCCCCGTCGACCCGATCACGCAGCAGTCCGCCGAAGAAACGCCCTGGTGGAAGTCACCGTGGGTGATCGGCGCCGGCGTCTGCGCCGTCATCGCGGTTGTCTCCATGTCTAGCGACGAAGACGCCAAGACGTGATAGACGGGCTGAACCCCCAAGGAGATTGAAATGGCCGACCTTTTTGACGACATGGAAGAAGAAGCAGAAGAGCTGGCGGGCGTCGACGACGCCGACGACGCCGACGACGACGAGGACGTCGAAGGCCAAGAGGACGTCGACGAAGACGACGAGCCCGAGGAGCGGCCTTCCAAGGTCGTCTTGGGGTCCACCATCGAGCCCCAGGGCAAGCAAGGCGTCTTTGCCGACCGCGACTCTGTCTTTGACAGCGGGCGCAAGGTCGACCATCGCAACCCCGTCGTGACGAGGGCCGAAGAGACGGCCAACGAGCTGATGCCCCTTCGTCGTCCTGTGACGACTATGGCGCAGCTCGTCGCCGTCTTCGATGCCCAGGGCCGACCTTTCGTCGCGTACCACCAGAACGGTCGTGCGCTCGAGAAGTTCCGGCTGCCCACGCCGCAGGAGTTTGAGATCCTGCGGGCTCGCGGACAGATCGTGAAGGGTGGCCTCGGCGACGCGGCCCCCGCGACGACGCCCCCACCGCCGCCGCCACCCCCGCCGCCAGCAGCGAACCGCACCTGGCTCTATGTCGGAGCGGCAGCCGCCGCCGTCGGCATCGGTGCTTGGTGGTACATGAAAAAGAAGGGCACCTCGCCCAAGATGCCCCGCGCCAACAACGACGTCAGCGACGATGCCGACGACTCCGACGACGAGGAATGACCATGAAGCGACGACGACGCAACGGTGGACCACCTTGGGGACTCATCCTCGGCGCAGCCGTTGCCGTCGGCCTCGCGGTCATGCTCGGCAAGAAGGCCAGCGACGCGGCGGACGCGGGTGCTGCGGGGTTGAACCCGCCAGGCTCGCCCAAGCGAACCTTCGCGCTCAAGGACTTCCGCCTCCTTCGCCAAGCGGACCCCGAGTGGTCCCGCGTGCCCATCGGCAGCTCGACCTCGACGCTCGGAAACGTGGGCTGCTTGCTGACGTCGCTGACCATGATCAGCAACTTCCTGCGCGGCTCGCATCTCACGCCGCCTGACACCAACGACATCGGCAAGCGCACACCTGGCTCCTTCCAAGGCGCAAACACCGGCATCGACGTCTTGGCGGGAGGCATCGGCCTGACGGCGCCCGAGGGGCTTCGCAAGCGCGCTGGAACAGCGCACACAAACGACGCACTCCGAGCACTCATCGAAGCCACCCTGCTCAAGGGCGGCGTCCCGATCCTGCACGTCGACCACGACGGGTCGTTCAACTCCGGCGAGCACTTCATCGTGTGCTTGGACCAGCAAGGCGTTGACCCCAAGGTACGCGCAACCCTCCAACAGAACCTCAACGCCCTCACCGAGTCGCGTAACGAGGCCAAGACGCCCGATGCGAAGAACGCGCTGCAAGCCACCATAGATCGAGTGACTGCAGACCTGTCGAAACCAGGCGGTGCCTTCCTTTGCGCCGACCCCGCCACGGGAAATCTGACGGCCATCGACTACACGTCGCTCATGGGGCCCGGTTTCAGCCGCAAGACCTACAAGGTGGTCGGTGTCGTGCCTGTGTTTCGCAAAGGCGAAGCACCCGCTACGCTCTGATCCGCCATCCCTTCGTCCAGCTCGCGAGGCCCACCATGACCACCTTCGTCCGACGAGTCCCTGCCGATTATGACACGGCGTATTGGCAAGTGTCCCCCGGCTACATGGAGCGCGAGCTGGGCGCCGTCGACGCCGTCGAGGCCGAGCGCCATGAAGACCCCAAGGGCTTCGTGAACACTGCTGGCGCCACCGACGGGCAGCGCAAGGACCAGCCCTACTGCTTCGCGCCCTACGACGGCCTGCGCGGCTTGGGCATGGGCGACGTCACCGCCTACGAGGACATGGGCGACGCCGCGCCCGTCGTCGCGCCCATCGTCCCGCTCGCTCCAAGTGGCGCCCCGAGCGCGCCAGGTGGATCGGGCGGCGCCCCCGGCGCCGCGAGCGAGTCGGGCTTGGTCCGTGCGATTCCCTACGTCGTCGCCGCCGTCGGCCTGTACTGGTTCTTGGGCCAGACGGCGAAACAGATGACGCCGCCGAGCCCGCGCCGCCGCTTCGCCCGCTGAAAGGTTTACCAACATGGCCAGAGTATCTCTTGACAACTTCGCTCGCCCCTCGTTTGCCGTTGTAGACAGTACGGGCTCTGTGTGCGCGCGCGAGTCTTCTTATGAGGAGGGGCTGGAACGAGTAGCTTACGAAGCAAACCGCGCTGGCGCCGTGGCGTTCGTCGACGGCAACGCGACGCCTCGCACAAATCCCGCAGACGGTGGGGGCGAAGCTGCGTTGACTGATGCGCGAGCCGCGCTGCGCGCCTCGCGCATCCCGCCCTCGAAGGGCGCGTGGGAAGGCATGGCGTGGAAGAAGGCCCGAAAGACGCTCATGGACTCGGCGAGAGAGTTCTACCCAGAGATCCTTGAGGCGACGGCGCCAGGTACGGAGCACGCCGTTCACCGAGGGCGCAAGGGCGGTATCTCAGGAAAGTTGAGTGCGTCATGGTTCAACCCCCGCGCGAACCTCGGCATCATGCGCGAGAACCAGAAGACGAAAAAGGTGCTCTCCGATTCTTCGATTCAGTATGCGTCGCGCGGCGTTTCTTTCTTGCCGCACTTCGCTGGATTCAAGTCGCCGTTCGACATCAGCCTCGATCCGCTGCCAGGGAATCCGACGTTCTGCTTGGGTTCCGTGCCTGAGTGCCGTCAGACGTGCCTTGTGTTCACGGGCCAGCGGAAGATGGAGTCAGGCGCGTATGCGTCGTCGTGGTTGTTCTCGAAGCTCCTGCAACGACACCCCGACGAGCTTCTTTGCTGGATGCGAGAGTCGATGCTCACTTGGTGTGAGAAGGCGTCTGACGTGCGCTTGTTCTTTCGGTTGAACGTCTTCTCCGACATTCCATGGGAGTTGTACGCCCCTGGCTACGTCGAGAACGTAGTCGAGTCCCTTCGCGACATTCACGGCCTCCCCGCAGAACCTGAGTCGGGCTGGATGCTGTACGACTACTCAAAGCTGCGTGGACGCCCCGGCATCGAGAACGTCTACGACATCACTTTCTCGTTCACGGGATATAAGCAAAATACAAGTGAGTTCGTCAGCATCCTCAACGACGAGCCCGGTGTCGCGAAGCGATGCGCCGCTGTATTCCTGAAAGACGAAGGTGGCTGGTACCAGAAGGAACCTGGCAAGGCTCTTCGCAAGTACGTCGCTGAAGGAAGGGACGACGAAGAAGACCTCTACTACCCGTTTACGTTTTTCGACCACCCCGTCTTCAACGGAGACAAGTCCGACATTCGTGCGCTCGACCCTGAAGACGTCCGCGTCGTCGGGCTCCGTTACAAGCCGTCGAAGTACAAGGTGCTTTCGGAAGAGGGGAAGACCTTCGGGATGAAGGACTTTGTGCCCCCCGAGGAGCTGGACTCAAGGATGCGTATGTTCCTCGTTCGCGTCATCCAGCCAGACCCCGAAGCACCGCCAGTCGTCTGCGCTACTCAGGATGCGTCGAACCGCACCTATCTGCCGCTTCTCGACACCGCAGAAGACGACTGAGGTAGCCATGCTTCGCAATCCACACATGCCGAGGCACCCGCGTCCCCGAGGCCCCCACGGGGGCACGTCGGAGCCGCAGTCGATCCTCATGCCTGTGGACGTCTACACGCTCGCCCAGGCGAAGGCTTGGATCAAGGAGCACGGCTACGAGGTGCGCGGGCTCGGACGCGGCGAGGCGAGCGCCGCGAGCGCCGCGAGCGCCGCGTACTACCGCTTCCGCCAGTTCGACCCCGACCACCGACACGACTACCGCACCATCCCCTTCGGCAAGAGTGGTATCTTGGCCGTCATCGAAGTTCCGAAACGCCGCTGAGAGGTCCACCATGAGCAACTACGTCTACATGGGCGCCACGCCCCTTGTGCTGAACCGAGCGGGCCTGTTGCCGCAGGCCGCGTTTTCGCAGCTCCGCGCGTTCACGCCGATCAAGCCGTTGTCGCCCGAAGACCTCGACGCCGCGCAGATGAAGGCGCTCATCGCGAAGAACCGTACGAAGATTACCGAGGAGATCCGCAAGAAGGGCATGGGGGACAAGGTCACGGTTCTCGCAGACGGGTCGCTGCAACTTCGCAATCCGATGAACGACCTTGACGCAGGCATCGCAAACCTGCTGAAGCAGAATGTGCCTGTGTGGGGTATCGACTTCCAGACGGGCAAGTTCACGCAGACGGGGACCGCGTCAGCGGCAGGACTCATCGACAGATTGCCGTTCCTCAACGCGACACAGAAGACTCAGCTCAAACGAGCGCCTCTGAGTTTCATGATGAGCGGCTTTGACCCGCTCATCGACTTCTTCGGTGACGCCTTCACCGAAGTGATGGAGAAGGGCCTCTCGGTCAGAGAGCGCGCAGAGAAGACGGCGAAGGACAAGGGCTTCGACAAGGGCGGCTACGTCTACGACCTTTCAGGTTTTCCCTTCTTCATGGGAACCAAGGGCCGAGCAGTGAACATCGCCTTAGTGCAGCCTGGAGATGATCTTTTTGAGCCCGTGAGCCGACGTCAGATCAAATCCTTCCGCACGGTGTTCGCGTTCATCGTTCTCTACTTCAAGAAGTGGTTTGAGCTGCACAAGTGCTTTGCACTCAAGTTCCTCGACTTTGTCGCACCCGAGGAAAAGTTCATCATGACCTCGACGGAAGGCAAAGAAAACAACACTCGTGCGACGGCACTTGTTGTCGACGAGCTGCCTTATCGCACGGATCTTCAGATCCAATCGGAAACCCTCAACGATCGCCTCGGAGAAATCTGGAGCCTCGACGGGGGCACGGGAAAGAAGAAGACCTACTACAAGTTCTCGCCACGCGGGCAGTACGACCGAAACAAGGCGCTTCAGGAAGACTGGGACGACAAGTACGGTGAATACGAGAAGGACTTCTGCTTCTGGCACGTCGACGCCGCCGCGCGCGTCAACTGGCTGAAGCTCACCAAGGGCATGTCCGAGAGCGCAGCTCGACGCCAAGTGGCCGGCGAGTATGGACTGAAGCGCAGGTTCTCGACGGAGCGCAACCTCCCGACGCGCTTCCGCGTCAACATCGACGTGCCGAAGCGTCTTGCAGGCGGGGAAGCGACTGTGTTGAACGGCGATCGCCCCGAGGTGCGAGGCCCGCGCCCCGCCCCGCGCGCACCCTTGGGCAACTGCGACTGCGTCTCGGGATACGGCGTCTCGGGCTACGGCGTCTCGGGCTACAACGTCGTCGACGGCTTGTCGGCACTCGGCTCCTTCGGCGGCGGCGGTTACGTCCACACGCGAAGCGGCCTTGGTCTTGTGGGCGTCGATGACGCCGCCATCCCCGCCGCTGTGGCGGAGAAAGAGGCCGAAGTCCTCATTTTAGGTATGCCTGTAGCCGCCTTTGTCGGCTTGGTTCTCGGCGTCGTTACCATCGTCGTCACCGCCGTTCTTGCCGTCATTTTCGCGGCGCTCGGTTTTTGCGGTGATGCTGATCTTTCCAAAGGAAAGATTGGATGGAGACGGTGCGACCCGCCACCGCCGCCCACGGTGCCTCCGTCGCAACCCCCGCCACCGACACTGGTGGGTCCGCCTGACTCAAGTCCGCCAGGCGGCGGCGGCGGCGGTGGCGCAGGAACCCAGAGCGAAAGCGCGGCGGGCGGCTTCCCCGTGGTGCCCGTCGCCTTGGCTGCGGGCCTTGCTCTTCTCTTGTTGTCACGCCGCTGATACATTCCACGAGGCTCTTGTAGGGGCCGTCTGAAAGGTCGACATGCACTACGATTATTCCCCAGGCCTTGGCGCCCTGCCCGCCATGCCGAGCCCCGAGGCCGCTGCTTTTTCGCCCTTCATCCCGCAGATGCAGGATGGCATCACCAAAAAGTACACTCCGTACCAAATCTACAACCTGATCCGGTTCAACGACCCCAACATCGGCGGACCAAAAGCGGGCGTGTCAGGCTTCCCTCGCCTGACGCAGCGCATGAAGGCGAACACGCCCCCTTTCGGGTACGAGATCGGGTTTTTCGGCGTGCGCGAAGCGTTCAAAAAAGCCTTCATGCCAAAGAAGTTCAAGAACTCCGACCTGAACAGCAAGCTCTACAAGGACTTCAAAGCTGCTTTGGGTGTTGTGCGGTTGCTGCCGTTGCCTGGAGGCGCCTTGCCACCTCCTGGGGCAGGGGCAGACACGAACGACAACGAAAACATCGACGAAGGCGCCAACACCCAAGGCACCACGCCTTCGGCCTTCCCCGTCGTGCCTGTTGCCATTGCCGCCGCTGGCCTTGCTGCCATCCTCCTGATGCGAAAGAAGTGATACCATGAGCCACTACGACCACGTCGGCGCCGTCGGCGCCTTGGCGCTCCAGACCATGCTGCCCGTGACGAAGACGCCCTTCTCAGGGAAGCCCCGCATCGTGTCGCCAATCAAGCGCGTGCCTTCGTTCCCGACGGGCACGACCGGCTTGACGCTGCCGCCGGCGCCGCCGTCGGTGCCTCAAGACGTCATGGACGCCCTGTTGGTGATCGGCGTCGCCGTGCCCGAGGGCGCGGACCCGACCAGCCCCGCGACGTTGCTGCTCATGGTCCACGCTTTCCAGCGCATGGCGGGGATGCAGGAAGGGCCCCTGGACGAGGGCACCATCGCTGCGATCAAAGCCGCAGCGGCCAAGTTCGCCGGCACCTTGGAGCTGCCTGAAACGGAAGAAGAAAAGCGCAAGAAGCAGCAGAAGCAGCAGATGGTGATCGCTGGCGTCATCGCCGTCGGCGTCGTCGGCTTCATCCTGATGAAGCGCCGCAAGTAACACCTCGACGAGGCGCGGGGTCACAAGCTCCTTGGGTTACGCCGCGTCGAGCTGGGGCGGTCGAAAGACCGCCCTGGTTTTTTGCCACGAGCCCTCCCGACCCCTATGCTGCCGTCATGAACCCGACGCTCGAACACCTTCGCGTGGTCATGTTTCGCGCGGCCCCGCTCTCCCCCGAGGAACGCGAAGCCTTCGTTCTTTTCAGCGCCCACCTCCGCAAGCACCTCGATGCCGTCGAAGAAGACCTGACGAAGACGAACAGGCCAACCGACTCGGTGAAGGCCCTGCGCTACCTCCTCGAAGCCCTGCCAGGCATCACCGTTTGAGCCCTTTGAAAAGAAAACGCCCCGCTGAAGAACTCGGCGGGGCGTTTTCTTTTCGGGGGGTCGGTGCTTCAGCCTGGGATCACCTGGATCACGATCTTGCCTGAGTCCACTGGCACAAGGTCCAGCTCAGGCGTGGGCTCTTCCCAGCGACAAGAGATAAACACGATCTCGGCGGTGATGCCGCTCGTGTACTGCACCACGATCTGATTCTCGTTGGGCTGAACGACGAACACGTTGTCGGCGCCCGTGAGCACCTGGCCGTAGTTCCCCAGCGGGTCGCCCGACGTCACGACTACGCTGAACGCTCGCCTCCCGACGTTGTGCGTAAAGACCAGTTCCGAGCCCGAGGGGATCGCGACGGGGAACAGGGTCGAGTGGTTGCGTCCCGTGATGATGGTGACGCCGCCTTGTCCAGTAGCTGACATGGGTATCTGCCTTTCGTGTAAGTGCTAGAAAAGCCCCGCCGAAGACCTCGGTGGGGTGAGTCGTCGGCTCATGTACAGACGCTAGCATCACAAAGCTCTTTACACTACGCTCTCGTCCATGCCCAAGCCATCCGCCACCGAACTCGCCGCCGTCACTGCCGTCGGCATCGCCCTCGCCTTCGCCGTCAAGAAGACGGGCGCCGCCGAGAAGGCGCCGCTGCTCGCGCCGGCGCTCCTCTACACGTTGGGCTTCTACATCGCGACGATGCGCCCTGAGAGCGGCTACGGCCAGCTCTCGAAGTAGCTCCCCACGTCCCCCGTCCCCCTTCGCCGAGCCCCCACCATGCCCATGATCTCCCCTCACTTCTCCGTCGCCGAGCTTTCTCGCTCTGAAGCCGCTGCCCGTAACGGCATCGACAACACGCCCGACGCCGAGGCGCTTGAGAACTTGCGGGCGCTCTGTGACAACGTGCTTGAGCCCTTGCGCGCCGCCGTCGGCAAGCCGCTGCGCGTGAACAGCGCGTATCGCGGCCCGAAGGCGAACGCAGCCATCGGCGGCAGCAAAACAAGCCAGCACATGACGGGCGAGGCAGCGGACGTCGAGGTCGACGGGATGGACAACACCCAGCTCGCGAAGCTGATCGTGTCGTTGAAGCTCCAGTTCGACCAGCTCATCGCCGAGTTCGTCGACCCCGCCGTGCCGGGGAGCGGCTGGGTCCACGTCAGCCACAAGCGAAGTGGTCCCCAGCGCGGCCAGGTGCTCCGCGCCGTCGCCCTCAAGGGCAAAACCGCGTACCTTCCCGGCTTGGAGTGACCATGGTCGACCCTCAGAAACTCAAAAGCCTCGCCGAGAAGCTGTCCCCCGAGGACAAAGACGCCCTCGACCACCTGCTTTTGGTGGCGGGTTCCGCCGCCGACAGCGATGGCGACGGCAAGCCCGACGCCAAGGGCCTGCAGGCGCTTTTCCACAAGGACGGCGAGTTCTCAAAGACGAGCGTGATCCTCGTCGTGTCTTGGGCGTGCGGCATGTTCCTGTGGCTCGTGCAGGCGCTCTTTGTGGGCATCGAGGTCTTCGGCCACAAGATCCCGGCCTTCGACTCTGGCGCCGCCCTGGCGATGCTTGGCGCCGCCAGCAGCCTGTACTTCGCCGCGCACAACATCAAAGCGAACGTCGGCGCCGCCGGCGCCGCCGGCGCCGCCGCCCCCAACACGAGGATCGAACCATGACGCTGCCTCTGACCGGCCCCACTCTCGTCGGCTACAACAACCTGCCCGCCATCCCGCCCACCGCGCCGCTCGGCAACTTGCTGAACGAGTTGTACGGCGACCTCTCGCAGTACGCATGGGCGGTCACGTTTCGCCCCGGCGACCCGAACCCCGCCCCCGGCGTCTACACGACGTGGCCCGAGGTCTTCGCTGCCGCGTCGGCGACGTCGCCGTTGCGTCGCGTGATCGTGGTCGACTCGTCGTTCGCCCCCGCCGTCGTGACTCCCGGCGTGTGGGACTTCAGTAACGAGATTGATCTGTCGGGCACTTTCGGACTCGTGAGCCAACTCACCGTCGGCCCCGGCGCCACGTTCGTGGATCTTGGATACGTCACGCAGACGCTTGACGTTGTCTCGACGTCGAACGCGCCCGTGATTGTGATCGGAAACGGCGCGTCCAAAGTATTGGTGTTCGATTCAGGCGCAACCATCCAAGCACAAGGCACTGCGCCCTTCGTCACGGTGGACGTCAACGGCTTCTTCGCGCTCGCGCTTCGCACGGCAAGCGCGCTCACGGGCGCTTCTCCGGTCGTGCAGAATCTCGACGCCAGCGCGGGGGCGTTGGTCGTATTGCTCCCTTCAAGCACGGTTGGCGACGTCATCGCAGGCCCCGGCACGCTCATTGAGTTTTGGCAGGGCACGGCGCTGAACATCGCGCCGCAGACAGGCTTCACGGGCACGCTGGTCATAGACATCCAGACCGCTGCGACGCACCTCGGCTACACACCGTCGACGCCAGCAGACTGGGCGCTTCCTGCGCCAATAACCGCACAAGAAGCGATGGATCGCCTCGCGTCTGCGCTCGCCATCGCCATCGGAGGTCCGATCCCATGAACAACGTCTCTTCTCCCACGCACGTCGTCATCATCCGAGTTGAAGGCGAAGAGGTCGACGCAGCCGTCGCGCGGGCTCAAGCAGCGTCGAGCCAGCAGCAGAAGCCTGCCATCGTTTTGGAGTGGCGCACGCTCCCCGCCATCGGTCGCGTGCTCTACCCGCTTCACACGCTCGGCACGCCGGCGGGGCCATGAACATCGAGGCCCGCGCCCGTGAGGCCCGCGCCCGTGTGGCACGCGAAGCCGACCGGGCCCCTTTCGCCGCCCAGCTCGAAGACGTCGAGGACCGCCTGCGCGCCATCGAGAAGCCGAAGGCCGAGGCAAGCAGCGCGGGTGTCGGCCTTTCGTTCGACTTCGACGAGATCAACGAAGCGACCCGTTGAGCGTCGTCGCGCCGTCGACGCCTATCAGCGGGCGACTTGGTTCAAGCCCCAGGCGATGCCCACGCACATGCCCGCGCCGGCGGCGAAGCCTAAAGGCGCGTCGATGGCCTCCCACGCGGCCCCCGCCGCGTCCGTGACCATGCGCGCGGGTGACGGGGCGCAAACGTCGCCCTGGAGCTTCAGGGCCTGTTCCAGCAGCCCGACGTGCTGCTCCAGCAGGGCTTTTTGCGCTTGGAGCTGGTCGGCTGCGGCTTTCAGGGCTTGCAAGTCCGCCTGCGCCTGCTTCAGCGCGGCCTCGGCCTTCGGCAGGTTCTGGTCGGCGGCATCGAGACGGGCGAGCACGTCGTTTCGGATGAGCGTGTGCGTGGCGACATGCTTGGCGCAGTCGGCGCCCACCGGCATGGCGGCGGGTACGGGCTCCTGAATGACCCCGAGGGCGAGGGAGAAGGCCACGGTGAGGGCGGCGCCGGCGTGGTAGCTCATGACTTCCTCCGACCGTGCTCTCGACCGAGCAAGTAGGCGGCGTAGGCGGCGACGACGCCCAGGCCGACGCTCTTGACCGTGTACCACCAGACAAAGTAGTCGGGGTTCTCGACGATGGCTTTCTTGGCGTCGTCGGAAAACCCCTCGATGGCGGGGGCGGCGGGGGAGGCGTGGTAGCTCACTTCGGCTCCGTGTCCTGCAAGTTCAAGCGGGTGACGATGGCGTCGACCTCGGCGCGTTTGGCGGCGTCGGCGGGCGCCACCTTGCTGGCTTCGTAGTCGTCCGAGGGGTTGGTGTCGACCGGGGGGACAGGGACGGCGTCCAGGTCGGGGCGCACGGGAACGAAGATCAGCGGGACGGGGCGCCGGTTGGAAAACGCGAGCACGCCGACCACGAAGGCGCCGACGGCGGCGGCGATGCCCAACAACCAAGTCAGGGGCCCTTTCCACCAAGGTGGCGCGGGCGAAGGGTCGGGAGCCAAGGAGGGGTCGAGGGAAGTCATGCCTACATGGTAGCGGAGTCGGAGCCATCGCGGTAGGTTCGTGTCCATGCGACAGAACCCAGCCGACAAGCGTCTCGCCTTCGTGTGGCCTTCTCTCGACAACGAGCAGAAGCTGACGGTGTTGGACGTGGTTTTCAACGCCATCGGCATCGACCATTGGCGCCAGGAACTGGACTTCGAGCCCGACGACGGCGACGAGGTGTTTGGGCACTTCGCCGATAAGCTCTCGGCCAATACCATCGTGGACGCCTATATCCCGTGGCTCGCCAAGGTCGTGAAGCGCGGCCTGACGAGAAGCGAGGAAGACGCCTTGAAGCGGCGCTTTCGATCCATCTGCATCTGGGCGAAGGAGACTAATACCGACTTGGGTCGTGTGTCTTTGGCCGACGCTTTGGAGAACGCTTCCAGCCACGTCACCTTTGCTGGACGCAAAGGCAAAGTTGAGTCGGACGCGAACCCGGTGGTCTACCGCTTCGACGACGGCTTCAAGATCGTGCAACTCAAGACGGACGCAGCACTCGAACTTGAAGGCAAGCTGTTGAAGCATTGCGTCGGCACTTATTGCGACCAAGTACGAGAAGGAACGTCGGTCATCTACTCGCTTCGCACGCCGTCGAACGAGCCTCTGGTCACTTTGGAGTACCAACCAAGAGCTAAGAGGTTCATGCAAATGTTTGGGCTCGAAAACGAAGCGCCTGAGCCCAGCGAGCAGCCCTATTTGATCGAGTTCGTCGAGACAAACTTCCCTGACGACAAAATGGGTTTGTTGATGGCGGGTAAGCCAGCCAAGGATATCGACCTCGAAGGCGCGAACCTCACAGGCGCGGACCTCACAGATGCAAACCTCCGAGGCGCGAACCTCGCAGGCGCGTACCTCATAGACGCGTACCTCGGAAACGCGGACCTCACAGGCGCGAACCTCTCAGGCGCGGACCTCGAAGGCGCGCACCTCGAAGACGCGCAACTCGAAGGCGCGGACCTCGAAGACGCGCACCTCAGAGGCGCGAACCTCGCAGGCGCGAACCTCGCAGGCGCGAACCTCGCAGGCGCGAACCTCGCAGGCGCGAACCTCGAAGGCGCGCACCTCGAAGGCGCGAACCTCGCAGGCGCGTACCTCATAGACGCGGACCTCAGAGGCGCGCACCTCGAAGGCGCGGACCTCGAAGGCGCGGACCTCGAAGGCGCGAACCTCACAGGCGCGGACCTCACAGGCGAGAACCTCGCAGGCGCGAACCTCGGAAACGCGTACCTCGGAGGCGCGAACCTCACAGGCGCGAACCTCACAGGCGCGAACTTCGGAAAAGCGAACCTAGAAGGCGCGGACCTCGAAGGCGCGAACCTCGAAGGCGTCAAGTACGACGACGACACCATCTGGCCCGCTGGCTTCACACCACCGCCACCTGCACGCGAAAACCCGATCCGCCGTCGCCTCCGCAGGTGACACGTCACCACCATCGCGGTAGGTTCGCGCAGGGCCTTCGCGCCGGGTTCCGGCTTCTCCTTGACGAGCGCGGAGCCCGACGAGGACTAGGTGACACGTCGCCGCCCTCGCGGTAGCTTGCACTTGTTCCATGACCTCTTCGGGAGTTTTATGACGCTGCCCCTCACTGGCCCCACCCTCGTCGGCTACAACAACCTGCCCGCCATCCCTCCCGAGGCTCCCTTGGGGGACTTGCTCAACGAGCTGGCGGCATCCTCTGGCGGTGGCAGCCTGGGGGAGCGCGTCAGCACCAACACGGTGCTCGGGGTCGTGGCCCTCAACGTGACTCTGCCCGTGGGGCAGTACAAGTTTGACCTGCTGGTGATGTCGGAGATTGTGGGCGGCGGCGGCGGGGACGGGCTGCTCATCGAGTCGGACTTCAGCGGGGGCTTGGTGCAAGCCCTCACCAACTTCTCGGTCTTCGCGGTGGAGGGCACCTCGGCGGCGCAGTTCATTGCGCCGTCCAACAGCATCGGCTTCGGCTTCACAGGCGCGCCGACCTCGATGATCCGCATCGAGGGCTTCATCGACGTGACCACGACTGGTTCCTTTGGCTTTCGCTGCGGCAAGCAAGGCACCCCCACCAGCGTCACGCTGATGTCCGGCTCCGGGTTGCTGGTCACGCCTTTGGTGTGAGAACCCGCGACGGCGCAGGTGACACGTCGGCGCCGTCGAGGTAGGTTCGCGCATGGCAAAGCCCAGACACCCCGCGTCCAGCTCGTTCTTCGCGTTGGAAGCCGAACCGGTCCAGCAGGGGCTTTTCGCGGCCTCGTCCTACGAGGCGAAGACGAAAACCAAGCTGCCGAAGCCCATCGTCGTGGACAAGCGCCAGGTCGACATGTTTGGTAGCCCCGTCGGCCCCCCCGTCGGCCCCCCCATCGGCCCCCTCGACGATGACGAGGACGACGAGCCCCGCGAAAACGACGGCTCGCAGAAGTTCATCCGGCGCACGCCCGTGCAAAAGCGCCGAGGGAAAGCGAAGCGCGAGCGCAAGTGGCGGTACGTCTACGACGTCGACGCGGCTCTGCGGGGCAAAGAACGGGCGCTCATCGGCGAGAAGATCCGCCTGCCGTACAAGGGCGTTTTCGGCCACTACGAGGTGCTTCGACGCCTGCCGCTCGGCAACCTGGACAACACGGTGGCCGTCCTGCACGACGAAACCGGCCACCTCATGGCGATCAACGAAGCGTGCCTTCGCCAGCTCACACGAGACGTCTACACGCCCGACCCCAACAAGCCCGAGGTCGACGACGTCCGCTACGCGCACATGCGCGAGGACGCCCTGCCCCGCTCCCGTGTCGCGGCCTACAACGCGATCCTGGATGCGTCGGGCATCGAAGACCACGACTTCGCCCGCGCCGACGACGCCTACGCCGCTTGGAAGGCCAAGAAGCCCAAGCCCAAGAAGCCGCCTCCACCTTGGAAGGGTGGCCAACTCGACGTCTTCGAGGGCGACCTCAAGAACAAGAAGCACTTCACGTCGCTCTTGGAAGCCTTCGAGCACGCCACACGCGGCGCGAAGACCTGGCGTGACTTGGAACCCGTGCTCGCCCAGCTCGGAAGCGTCCTCGGCGAAGATATGCGCTTCCCCAACGACGTGCTGGACAAGCAAAGGGAGCACGAGCTGGAGCTGCGCGACCTCGGCGAAGGCATCGACGTCGAGCAGTACGGCGTCACCCTCGAACAGAGCGGCGACCTCGAAGGCGACATTTTCATGGCTGCCACGATGCCGCCGCCGGCGCCCGAGTCCGACCCCGAGTTCGACCCCGAGTTTGAGGAATGACGATGGTCACTTTTATCGTGCCGTGCGGCGACGCGAAGCTCTCTCACGCCGCCCCGGCGCGTGACCTCTACACAGGGTCGCAGTTTCGCTACGTCTTTCCGCTCGCCGAGGCCGCTGCCGAGCGCACGGGCGGCGAGGTCTTCATCCTCTCGGCGCTGCACGGGCTCGTCGAGCCCGACCGCGTGCTTGAGCCCTACAGCAAGAAGATGGGCGACCCAGGCAGCATCACGGTGGAGCAGCTACGCAAGCAGGTGAGGAAGCTCGGCCTCGCGGGACGTGAGGTCTACGCCTTCCTGCCCCGTTCGCGTCAGAGTCCCTACTACGAGCGCCTGGAAGCCGCGATGAAGGCCGAAGGCGGTCATGCCGAGGACGTCTTCGACGTACCGACGAAGACCGCGAGGGGCGGGCGCATCCAGATGGGCGAACAGAAAACTCGAGCCCGCGAGTTCTTGTCGAGCTTCACGCCGCGTCAGATCGAAGCGAAGCCGGTCGAAGCGAAGACGCCCCGTTGGATCGAAGAGGAACATGAGTTTCTTGACGAACGCTTTGAACGTGCGATGCGGGACCGGGCCCCGAGCACGGTGCCCCGGAGCACGGTGCCCTTGCTGCTCACGGTGACCGAAGACGCCATTGTGGCGAAGGCGTCCGATGGCCGGCGTTGGGGCTTGGACGGTCAAGAGGCCGACGTGTGCGTGGAGCAGATGGAAGCGGGCGAAAACGTCGACACAGGGGGCTGGCAAAAGCTCCCGCGTGAAGACGCCGTGCCGGCGGAAGTGGAAGCCCACGGCGAAGCGGTCGTCGAGGCCGACATGGCCCAAGGCGGCAGCGTCGGCGGGCTTCGGTGCGTCTACTTCGCATCGGGAAGCAACCACCAAGGCGAGATCGAGGGGCTCTCGTCGATCGGCTTCAACGTCGGCGTGGCTGCCTCCGAGGTGAAGTCAGCGGAAACCATCAAGGCACTCACCGACCTCGCGGGGACGGGCATCCGCGTGTTCGTCGACAGCGGCGCCTTCGGTGAGGTCGACTTCAACTTCCCAAACGCGACGGCGCGACCGAAGAAGAACAGGCGGTCGAAGCGCCAGATCGAGCTGGGCATGGTTGCGTCGACGCCGCCCGGTGGCTTGCCGTACCCCAACCTGCCCATGGGGCCGTTGGTGCTCGAAGAGATCACGCCGGCGCAGTGGCGCATCCGCTTGCAGACCTACCGCGTCCTCACCGAGGCGCTCGGTTCGCAGGTGTACCTCGTGGCTCCCGACTGCATCGGGCACCAGGACGAGACGCTGCGCCGGCTGAAGACCTACGCGCGGGAGATCCGCGAGTTGCACAGAATGGGCGCGAACATCATCGTCGCCATGCAAAAGGCCGTCACCCTCGACGTGGGGCACTTGGACCCGTCGGCCCCCGGCATCTCCCTCGGCAAGCTCTCGCGTGAAGCTCTCGACGAGCGTGTCGAGGGCATCCTCGGCTTCAGCGACTTCGTGCGCGGTATGCCGATGCGTAACCGCACGACGACCGCCGACGAGGTCGTCGACTTCCTGAAGAAGCGGCCTCACGTCATGCGCGTCCACCTGCTCGGTTTCGGGCCTGCCTCACGGGGTTACGTCGAGGCGCTGAAGAAGCTGGAAGACGTGCGCCCCGACTTGGACCTGACGTGCGACAGCGTGTTGGTCGTGGCGCACAAGGGCAACACCAACGGCCCAGGCGGCGGGCCTCGACGCCTCACCAAGGCCGAAACTGAACACTGGCAAGACGAGCTGGGGCCCGAGTCCTTCGCCGACTACAACGATGCTGGCGACTACACCGACGCCATCGGCGAAGTCTCCGCGTGGCTCCCGCGAAGCGCCCGCGAGCAGCTCGCAGACCAGTGGGGCTTGGACAAAGCGCAACGCCGCGCATGGCTGAAAGACCCGGAAGCCTGGCTGCAAGAGCACCACCGCGACGACCCGGAGCGGCCCAAGAACTACGAGCTGCCTCACGTCGCCGTCGACCTCGACCAAGCGTGGGCCGACTACAACTTCCGCGAGAAGGTCGTCGAACGAAAGCGCGTCGGAATCCAACGCGCCTTCGGTCCAGGCAGCGGTTTTTCTTTGACCCGCGAAGCCGACGAGGACGAGTGACGAGCTAGAGCGCGGCGTCTATGCGCTCGCCAAGCCATCGCATGACGTTGACGGCCATGCTGTTTCCCAAGGCTTGGAATCGAGGTCCGTCGGGGCAAAGCGCCGGCGGTTTGCCTCGATACGGAACACAGGTCCAGTCGTCTGCAAAACCAAAGCACCGCTCGACTTCTAGCGGTGTGAGTCGTCGGACAGCTACGCTCTCATCGTCGTCGACGTCACCGACATGCGCGACAAGAGGCGTCTGATTGTTCAGGCTCTTGCCGAGGTTCGACTTCGTGAAGAAGGGCACGGTGACGGCGCCGCCCTCTGCGTTGCCCAGGTACACGTCTATGTGGCCCGTAGCGCGGACTCTAGCAGCGGCGGCAGCTTCTTCTTCCGATTTTCGCTGCGACGGAGAATACCCATCGCCGCTTGACGGCTCAAAAAGTACCTCGGACGGATCGAATCCGTCTCTAGCACTCGCAACAACGAAACAACGAACCCGTCGTTGGGGCAGGCCGAAGTATTGAGCGTCGAGGACGCGCCACGCGACGGCCCTTCGGGGTCCAAGCACAACACCGCTGTGCGTCCACCCGCTCCTTGGAGGGAGTAGTGGGACGTCTTCACCGGCAAGCCCAGCAAGTAGGCATCCGAAGGCGTTGTCTTTTGTCGAGAGGATGCCGCCGACGTTTTCGTAGACGACGACGCACGGCTGTTTGTTTTCGGCATGGTTGCTTTCGTCTATGGCGTTTGCGAGCTGGACAAAGCCCAGGGTCAGCGCGCCGCGTGCATCGCCGAGGGATTGGCGAAGACCGGCGACAGAGAACGCTTGGCAAGGTGGACCGCCGACGAACACGTCACACGCCGGCGGGTCTTCGATGAGCTGCAAGAAGTCGCCGTGAAGGGGCACGTCTGGGAAGCGATGCGCGAGCACGGCGCGGGGGAACGCTTCTATCTCCGAGAAGCCGACGGCCTCCCAGCCAAGGGGCTCCCAAGCGACCGACGCGGCCTCGATACCGGAGCAGACGGAGAGATAGGTTACGGGCTCACGCATGTGTTTTTCATATCACGAGGGGCGGACGCCGTCGACGTCTAGCGGCGACGCCCGACGACGAACCGGATGGCCGAAGCCACGTCCTCAAAACGCGAGTAGGCGAAGGAAAGCCCGCGCACGTCGGGGGGATCATGGCTCAGGATTTCGCCGCTGTCGTAGACGCTGATGGCGCGTTCCCGCCACACGTCGGAGCCCAAGCTGTAGTCCAAGACGCCACCGCCTCCGCTGCCGTCGATGCACTCGATGTGTTCACAGCACACGGCCTCGTCGCCACCCGACGCGCCCCACGTCGTCGCCTCGGGCACAAGCAGGGGCAGGTAGACGGGGATGAGCCGCGAAAGGCAGGGTAAGTCGCCCCAGCACTCCTCGGTGTGGTGTCGGGGGCTGCTCCAAGTGACGCCAGTGCGCGAGCAGGACCACCCGAAGGGCTTGCTGTAGTTGTCGAGCGCCGCCTCCTCGGCGGCGGCGGCGGCGAGGGCTTCGCGGGCGATTAGACCGCACTCTTCCTTCGACGACATGCTGTTCTGCGAGGCAAGGCTGATGCGGTGCAGGGCGTCTTTCATGGTCTTGGTCATGGCTTATCCTGCGACGTCAAACGGGCGTTTTGGATCTCCAGCTCGACCACCCTGGCCAGCGCAGACCGCAGGGCCTCGCTGTCCGCCTCGTGGCGCTGTAGCATCGCGTGCCACTGGGCCAGCGGCACGATCACCACGTCGTCGACGTCGCTCACGAGCCCCAAGCCCCGCGCAAACGAGAGCAGCATACCCATAGGCGAAGGCTGGGGAGCCTTGAAAGAAAGGTTCATGTCAGTCCTCGGGTGAGTCGAAGGCCGCGATAAGCAGCGCGCACAAGGTACAAAGAGCAAGTACAAGTCCGGCAGTCTCAGACCATTCCATGGGGATACAAAGAGCAAGTACAAGTCCGGCAGTCTCAGACCATTCCATGGGGAAAACGCTAGCAGCGTGGTGGAACGTCGTCGAGGTCTTCGGCGAGGTCGTCACCCGGCACGTCGTCCCAAGCGGCGAGGGCGTCACGCCACAGGGAAAGCTCCGCGTCCGAGTCGTCCCCATCACCGTACCAGTCGGCGAAGCAGCGGGCTTCTTCGATCGTCTGCGTTGCCAGGCGCAGGCGCGTCTTGAGGGCGACGAGCTGGATGCCGACCTCATCGGCCTCGCCGGCGGCGTGAGCCGCGAAGGCTTCTGCCAACGCCAGCACGTTGGGGCGCACGGTGCCCGCGCCGTAGCGTTTTTCGCCCGTCTCGATCCAGTGGGCGATGACGAGATCCCACTCGGGCTGATCGTTGAAAAAGGCGGCGGCTGCCGCCCTGTCACGTTTCGTCGTCATGGTTACCTCACGCCCTCGACATCAGTATTGCCTCAAAGCCTCTGCGTCTGCTTCTGCGAGCATCTGCTTCAGCAAGTCGGCGTCGACCTCAACGCTTTTACCATCGAGGGTGACGCGAATGGTTCGCTGCGGTTGGGACATAGAGCCGTAACAGTTGATGCCCTCCATGATCAGCGACAGGGTTTCTCCGTGCCCGTAGTTTGTCTTGTGTTCAGTCATGGGTCACTTCTTCCTTCGTTGAAGAACGCGGCGGCTGCCGCCCGGTCACGTTTCGTCGTCATGGCTTCTCCGCTCTATTTTTTTGGCAGGTAGGGCAGTCCGCGCACCAGCGGAGGGCTCTGTCCAAGGCCGCGTCGGCGGGATAGCCGCCACCGCCGCCCCACGCGCCGTGCGTACATCGGTAGCGCATCGTCCATCCCTTCTTCGTTCGCCAAGCGGTGTGATGGTGGCAGCGACACCAGAGACGTCGCGGCTCGGACGTGGGCTCGGACGGCTCGGACGAGGGCTCGGACGGCTCGGACGTGGTCACGGCTTCTCCTGCACGTCGGCGTCGTCGAGTACAAGCGTCAGACCCTTCTCTGTTTCGCGCAAACGGTAGTCTTCAAGGCGTTTGCGCGGGCTTGACGGCTCCGGCTCGACGAGGACGCGGGGCAGGTGGCACCAGTGGGTGGCCCAAGCCCTGGGCTCGTCCTCGTCGGAGTCTTCGACCTCGATGCAGCGCCCGTTGGCCGTCTCGACGCGCCAATCCGACGAGAGCGGTGAAGAGACGAACGGTGGCTCGTGGATGGGCACCCGGTACCAAAGCACGTCGCCGTCGTCTTCTTGCCACTCGCTCAGTGGGCGCAGGACTTCATAGTTCATGGCTTCTCTTTCGTCGCTTTTGCGATGGCCTCGCGTGCGCGCTGCTCTGGCGTCTTCATGCAGAGCGGGTCGCTGTAGTCGCCGCGTGCGATGTCCTCCAGCGCCGCCAGCAAATCGGGCGCGGCGGCGATCAGTCGGGCGTTCGCTCGCGCCTCGGCGGCGTCGATTATCTGGCTACCCGACGCGCCGTGCGTCGTCGCGACGCTGCACCACGCAACTGGTGCAATCGCACGGACCTCTGCGCCGTCGTCGAAACGCGGGTGCATCGTCCAGGGACCGGGGGTGTGCTTCGTCATGGCTTCTTCTCCAAGGCCGCACGCAGCACGGCGATGTCTTCGGGGGCAAACTTTACGTCGACGAACTTCGCCGTCGGCAGGACGGCCACCCGGTTCTTCTGCTCCATGATGCCAAGCGCGAGCGCGCAGGCTTCGCGCAGGGCGGCGACCTCCTCTTGCGCCTCGTCCAGTCGCTTTGCCTCGACGCGGGTCGCCAACAGGCGCAAGGCTTCGTCGCGTTCTTCGCGTAGGGAGAAGAACTCGGAGCCAAACTCGGTGTATGCCTCCCAGCGGCGCAGGGTGGCGACCTCGGCGCGCAGGGCGGCGTTCTCAGCGCGCAGGCCCTCGACGTCGACGCCTTGCGCGCCGCCGCACTCGGGGCAGCGCGATTCTTTGACCCCGTCGAGGTAGGATGAAAATGATGCCCCGTCGTCGGTGATGTCACGCCCGCACAAGACGCAATCAAACTTGCTCATGGCTTCTCCTTCGTCGCCTTTGCGATGGCCTCGCGTGCGCGCTGCTCTGGCGTCTTCATGCAGAGCGGGTCGCTGTTGAGGTCCACCTGGCTGAACCCGACATCCGTCGACACCAGCGCCCAGTCGCCGAGGTTCGAAGCCCTGACGATACCCGTCGTCGTGGTCGACGATGGTGGTGAGAGCCTAGCCAAGAGCCGATTGGCACAGCCGTAGCCGCACACGCGGTAGCGAAAGCCATCGAAGTCGACGACGAGCGGCTGCATGACGTCGCCGAGGTAGCGGTTGCATCCGGCGCAGGGGAGCGTGGTCGTGCTGTTGGTGTTCATGGCTTCTCCATCCCTTCGACGACGTCGTCAGCGCAGGGGAGGTCGCCAACGGCCTCCACGGCGGCATTCAAGATGGCGGCTAACTGATCAATGGTCATGCTCATGGCTTCTCCTTCGTCGCCTTTGCGATGGCGGCGCGGGCCGACTCCATGTCTTGCTTGTGCTCTTCTGAAGGCCAAGATCCCCAGCGAAACAGCCGCTCCAGCGCCGCCAGCAAGTCGGGCGCGGCGGCGATCAGTCGGGCGTTCGCTCGCGCCTCGGCGGCGTCGATGCTCTGGCTGCCTGACGAGCCGACCGTCGTCGCGACGCTGCACCACGCAACTGGTGCAATCGCACGGACCTCTGCGCCGTCGTTGCAATACGGGTTCACCGTCCAAGGACCGGGGGTGTGCTTCGTCATGGCTTCTTCTCCAAGGCGCGAGTCGGACGGGAACACAATCCGTGCTCGTCGGTCGACTTGGCTGACGTGGTTGTGGGTGTGAGGGGTGTGTTTGGTGCTCATGCGCTGCGCCCGCGTGCGATGTTCCAATCGGCCAGCACGTCCGCAGCGGGACGGGTCTTGACGCCTTGTGCCTGCAAGTCGGCCAGAAACTCGGCCACCAGATCGACGTCGCCGTACTCAAAGACAGCGGCGACGCTGTCCTCGGTGAAGGTTTCGTTGGGTTTCAGGGCGATGTCGGCGAGGGCGCCGCGCATCTTGGCCACCAGCTTTTGCTGTGGCTTGTCAAACCTTACGCAAGAGTCAGTACATACTTACGACCGTCAATCTCTACTACCTTCCCGTCGCAGGTATCCTTATTCAACTTTTCAATACCGTTATTTTGTAGGGCGAGGGCGAGGGCGAGGGCGAAGGCGAGGGCGAGGGCGAGGGCGAGGGTGAGGCTGGCGACGGTGGCGAAGGCGAAGGTCGAGGCGAAGGCGAGATTTGTTTTATCCTTGAAATCAAAAACTTCTTTCCCTGACACAAACAGTTTTTGATCCTTTCTGGAAAGGATATATTCCTTTTTGTCTTGCAAGATAGAATAACCATATTCTTTACGGATACGGTTGATTTCTGTAAACCAGAAATCGTTTAGAACGAAATCAACACCCTCTTCCATTGAATGAAAGGTTGAAAGGATAGCGGCATCAGATTGTTCAATAGACATTGTCATTTTATTTCCTTTATTTGTTTTGGATGTTATTGGTGAAGTTGTGCCTTCGCGCAGGGCGGCGACCTCGGCGCGCAGGGCGGCGTTCTCCTCGACGAGTGCTGCGGCATCGAGCGGCGACACGCCGACGATACGAAGCACCTCGCGCTCCACGGCCTGGCGTGTCTCCCCGTAGAAGGACAGCACGTCCTCGCTGACGCCCTCCCGCACCGTCGCCGAGAAGCTGCCGTGGGGCTGCGTCCCGTCGTGCGAAAGGTTGCGGAAGAGGGTGACGGTCCAGCCGTTGACCTCCCGATGGTCGACCGTTTCGTAGGCTCCGATGAGTTTCGCCATGTTCTCCTTCCATTCACGAAGTTGGTGCCTGCACCGGCAGAACGGCGCAGGGGAGTTCGGCGAGGCAGCAGACGATCATGAGAGCACCTTGCCAGTCTTTCCGCTGATGAAGTCGTCACCGAGTTGGCTTCCACTCCCGCTGGTATAATCACCTTCTTGCCCACCAGTGAGGCGGGGGTCATATCTCGTCAAGTTTGCCGTCAAGCGGACTCTCATGGCGTCTCCTGTTTTCGTGGCGAGCGGCCCAGCACGTCCACCCGCAGGGGGTCGACGCCCGCAGCAGCGGCGCTGGCTCTCGCTCGTCGCAGACGCTCCGTGCGCTGGCACTCTTTCGAGCAAAAGGCGGTCTTCCCTGGCGGAAGCGGCTGCTGGCAGATGCACTTGCATGGCGTCTCCTTGTTCTTGTTCATAGGTGCCTCTCCAATCTGTTGTTGAGCCTCAAGAACGTCGGCATGTCGTCCGTCTCAAAGGCGTGGCGTGCGCGGTCCCAGATGCGGACACGTCGGCGTCTGAGACGGCGAAGCGCGGCCTCCTTGCGCGGCCCGCACCGAGGCGGGCCGTCGTGCGTCAGGGAGCACTGGTACCACCAGGACTTCAGCAGTTCCCTGCTCGACCGCTTCATTGGTTCACACTCCTCGCCCGCAGCCGCGACCGCGACCGCGACCGCGACCGCGACCACGACCCCGACCGCGACCACGACCCCGACCGCGACCACGACCGCGACCCCGACCGCGACCACGACCGCGACCACGACCACGACCACGACCACGACCCCGACCGCGACCGCGACCCCGACTCCGACCGCGACAGCGACCGCGACCGCGACCCCGACCGCGACCCCGACTGTGTCATCATCATCGGTTCCCACTCCTTGACCACGACCACGACCGCGACCGCGACCCCGACCGCGACCGCGACCGCGACCGCGACCGCAGCCGCGACCACGACCCCGACCGCGACCACGACCCCGACCGCGACCGCGACCGCGACCCCGACCACGACCGCGACCGCGACCCCGACCGCGACCCCGACTCCGACCGCGACTGTGTCATCATCATCGGTTCCCACTCCTTGACCACGACCACGACCCCGACCGCGACCACGACCGCGACCCCGACCACGACCGCGACCACGACCACGACCCCGACCGCGACCACGACCACGACCCCGACCGCGACCACGACCGCGACCGCGACCCCGACTCCGACCGCGACCCCGACTCCGACCGCGACCCCGACCGCGACCGCGACC
>Ga0315293_10000047_pt1 | contig 92433 bp, 118 predicted proteins | sample YL17G13_20_MG_FD_203071 | JGI IMG/M metagenome (GOLD analysis project Ga0315293, IMG submission 203071) | Sediment microbial communities from Yellowstone Lake, YNP, Wyoming, USA - YL17G13_20 | ecosystem: Environmental > Aquatic > Freshwater > Lake > Sediment | place: USA: Wyoming | collected...
CTTCTTGCAGACGACGGCGACGGGCATGCATTTCGCGCTTGTTTAGCATGGATACTACCATGTCAAGGTCCATGTACTCTTCGTCACCACCTTCACTTGGCTCACCGGCTTCGTCTGCTTCGCCAGCATCGTCGCCACCAAGATCGTCAAGATCGTCGCCACCAAGATCGTCAAGATCGTCGCCACCAAGATCGTCGCCACCATGCTCAGGCTCCATGGACTCTTCGGCGGCATGTTCTTTGAGGTTCTTAGCTGCTTCTTCAAGATTGTCAGCGGCTCTTTCCAAAGCGTTTTCGCCGTCAGCCTCTACGTTCATAGCTTCGAGGATTTCGTCGAGGCTAACAAACTCATCGTTGTCAGCCTTCGCTTTTTTGGCCCTGTTAGCCTGTATTTCTTTAATTTTGTAAGCTTTGGCGGCTGCAGCCTTCTTAGCTCTGATTGCCTTGATTCGATTGGCCTTAGCAACAACAACCGACAGCGGTACCCACTCTTCGGAAGATGCTGCAGCCTTCTTAGCTCTGATTGCCTTGATTCGATTGGCCTTAGCAACAACAACCGACAGCGGTACCCACTCTTCAGAGGAGGCAGTTGCTGCTGCCTTTGCAACCAGTCTGGCTTTCACGGCGGCCTTGATTTTCTCGCGGCGGGCCACTACGTCGGAAGAAGCAGTTGCCTCTTTGCGCTTGAGGTAGCTGGAACGGATCTGGTTCTTAAGTTCTTTGATCTTGTCCATGGTCTTCCCTTTTGCTGATAAGTTTGCCTTGACATCACCGCCACACAGGGAGCAATAAACCTCGTTCGCTTCGCTTAATGACACACTGGCCGTCAAACACGCTTGACATGACGAGCAGGTACCAGACCACGACGACATAGTGCCTATTACTTTGTCTAGATGAGACTTAACTTCGTCGTAGGACAAGCCGCACACCATCTTCATAGGTTTCCCAGAAGCTGGCGAAAACACCTCGTCTTTAACTTCGTGGATCACATCAAAAACATTGTCCTCGTCGTGGTACTGGCCATAAGAACAGCCAGCCGCTGGGTCTGGACCGTAGTACCAGAACCAGCTCCACGGTTGGACAGGCTCCAGTGTCGTGGGCTTTTGCAGAATCGGGTTGTATTTCCACCATGCGGTGGTTAGGTGACTAGCCAAAAGGCACTCCTAAATCACCATGCGACTTCCGTTCTAATTGACCTAATTCGCGGATCGGAAGACATTTAAAAGGCCATCCACCTGATTGGCCTGGTCAATAACGACCTAAGACAAAAACTAACATGGAAGGCGAGACGATAAACAATCAGCCAAAGTGATTATTAGACGGTTGGATACCCAACCCTTAACTTATTACAAAGGGTAAAAACCGCGCGAGACTGGAGGAACGTGGTTGTGTATATACCAAATTGTCAGTATTGTGGAGCACGCGCCAAGTTGGCAAATGCTTATGAGGTTTTTGGCAAAAATTATGATCAACACTATTACATCTGCTTTAACTTTCCTAGTTGCGATGCCCTTGTTGGGTGTCATCCAGGTACTATTAATCCATACGGCATTTTGGCCAACAGAGAACTAAGGCACCTACGTCGTTTGGTACACAATGCGATTGATCCATTTTGGCAATCAGGCAGAATGACCAGAGACCAAGTGTACGAACAAATCGAGCGGGAACTTAACCTTACCCCTGACGAAGCTCACATTGGCATGCTAAACAAGGCGCAGTGCGAAACCATTCTTTGCCGATACCAATTCTGGCAAGCCCCTGTGAAAATGCGTGCGGATTTTTCGCAATTCAGCTCAGACAAAATCAAAAGGATGGCTAGGCGCAAAAGAAGAAAAGCCAGAAGTGCGTAGCCTGTAGGTTATGTTATAGCATGAATCAGCCTATCGAACCTGGAGAATAAAATGGCTAAACGACCTACCAGATACGACGGAGTTACGCAGTCCACTCTTAAGGCTCTTAAGGAAGCCGGTTTTGTGGTTGACAACGTGACCGGAGACCCGCAAAATGGTTACACCATCAAACTAGATCGCGGGTATGAGGTGTCGTTTGATAAAGACCGGTGGTCAATCATTTTGCGAGGATGGAAGAGCGGCAATATACACGGCAAAAAGGTCAAGATCGGAGCAGTCGACAACACCCAGGAGCTTATTGACCTCATTTTGGGCGATGAAGAAAAAGCAGCAGTCACCTCTGAAGCGTTGGCTGCCAGATTGGTCAGTGCAGGAGTCAAGGTGGAAGGCGGTCTAATCAGAAAGTCTGGTGTGGCAGCCGCTATTAAGATCCTAGTTGCTGGGCTAACAGTGTTGGAAAAGAGCGACGACCATATCAGGGTCCAAATGGACGAATTGGTAGTAGAAATTATTGGCGACGAAACAGAAGATCTTGAGTTTTCTGTTAGCACTTACGATGTTGACCAGGAAGAGCGTCCAAAAGTCAAGAACTATCCTATGATGGCTTACTCGGAAATTAAAAAGACGGTACAGAAGGACTGGGGAATAATATTGCCTGATACGTTAGATGAACTGCGGAACCTAGACAAAGCTGCCTTAGCATCGGTGGTAGTCGCTAATAGTTACAAGGACAAAATCGAAAAATTTATATCGCACCCTTGGCAGGAGGATGCCGAAATTGACTTTATACAACTCATTAGCGACACTTGGGCGGATAACTACAAAGACAGTGATGCGGCTTGGAAGCGGTACATGAGGGACCTGATCAAGGAAAATTCCAAGCAACTCACTATGCGTGCTTCTGACGCATTTATGCAAGAACTTGACAAACTATAACAGGCTGATGAGCACCGAAGAACCACTCACCAAGGGATGTCTGGTAGTCCGGTAGTCACCTACTGGAATCTTCGCTAGTTCCTGATTACTCCGTTGTCATCGAGGCACTCAGACAGGTTATCCCTAGCTTCTTCATACAAACTGTTTTTGACCGATTCCAGCATGAAACTGGCTGCGTCGCCATACCAAGTAATGCGGGTGTTGGCCTCCTCTACTGCCATGCCAGTATCAACCAACCACTGTCTGTAGTCTTGCTTAGCCGTCTCGCAAATATTCTTGTCTTTTGCGGAAGCGCTGCTGTATTTGATTTTGGCCCGTAACCAGTTATAGTGGTCGCCGATGGCAGCCGACATAGAACCGCCTTGGCAGGCAAGAGAAAAGTCGTGATTGTCCTCAGGTAGGTTGAAAGTTAGTATTCCACGCCTGCCAGACATCACCGCTTCCGAAATAGCCTTGTCATCTGGCTCCCCATCGCAGTCATCTGGTTCCATGTCGCAGTCGTCTGGAACCTGCACAGCAAAGGCTATCGTCTTGCCTTCCTCTCTAAACAATTCTGCTGGGTGCGTAAAGCTGTGCGCGGTTCTAAGGCCGCCACCAGTTTCCACCGTAGTTATCAACCATCCATTCATTTGCGCTCTCCAGTATGTTTTTTCCAGTCTCTTATAGCATTAACCGACTTTTCCTTATTGCAAAAAGAACATTCACCAAACCAGTGTCCAACAACTCTGTCTACGGGGACCCAACCCTCTGACTCCGCACAATCCCAACAAACCGCGCCATTGTTGTTAAGAAACTCTTTAATAGCCTTCCTAGTCGCTTGGGTTTTTGGAGACCAGCTATGTTCGACAGTTTCTTCTTCGGTTTGGCGCTTGATTTCGTCCACACTAACACCAGTCTAGTGTGGCAGGACTACCAAATACGCCAACCAGTTTCAACTCGGCTTCTAATTCAAGTTGCTTGGAAAAAATATGGAATCTCTCGCATTCAGCATAAGTTATCCTAGCTCTTGCCAGCTTCTCTTCGTACACTACAAATTCATGACTTTCTTTTTTCTTAGCACGGGCCGCGTTAACAACTGTCCTAAGCTCCTCATGTTTGATCATATAGGTCTCCTTTAATACTTGGTAGCTTCTAACCAAATTGATGGAGTGCCCCAGCCATCGTACCTAAACATGCTGTTAATCTCTAATCCAATGGCTGGCATAGCCTTTCGCAAGTATGCTTCAGTGAAACCAGTCAGATGGTATTGACCTAAGTCCTCAGGGTGCGACCTACCTGGCTCCATAGTTGTGGGTCTGGTGTTGGTGTCTGTTTGGTATCCAAACAGGGTGTAAACAGCCCAATTCCACACGTATTCGTAAGGTGTGTTAGGATCGCCGATTTGGCGACAAATTTCCTGCAAATCGGGAACTGCCAAATACAGCTTGCCGCCAGGAGTAAGCAGTTTGCTCCAATTGACCAGCGCCTGCCGAGACTTAGTGTGCCCGACATGCTCCAAGGCGTGGGAACAATAGATAGTAGCCGCAGTCCCAGCCCAAAAATCTGGATTGACCAAGTCGCCTTGTAGGGCCTGCCCTTTTGGATACTGGTCTAAATTTTGAAACCCATCAAAATAGCTGCTACCAGCACCTAGGTTGAGATGCAAAATATCGGTAATCTGGCTGGGTCGCTTTTTGACCACTTCCAAGGCTTCCAGCATTACCGCTACTGGCTGAATAACACTCATATACGTCTTCTTTCTTAAGTTGAAAATAGATGTCATTTTTTATCGGAAGGGTTTTATGCGATACCAAAGTGTTGCACAAACGCGTGTATATAAAATCCCTGATCTTAGGCTTGATCCTGATTGGGGGCACGTCCATCCAGAAGTAGCCAATGCTTTCATGGTGTCGGTTACGCCTAGGTTTTTGCCGAAGTACAGGTTTGTGTTGCTAATACCAGATGTTGTTGATGTTGCCAAACTAATTATCCTAGTGTTGAAGGAATTTATTGAACAAGACGATAGGTTCGCATACCAAGAATTTGAAGAGTACGACCTAACTGCCTACTTCTTTTCTCCCAGCCCAGTGCTTGGATTTGACCCAGAACAATTGGACGTAGATAATTACCTATTCGGGTGGGTAACGCCACCCATGCACCTGTGGCACTAGGAGACCTGCTATGAACCTGCTTAACGAATGGCAGATAATTGCTAACAACAACCTGCTCGACTTACCAGGTGAGTTTAGCATAAGCTACCGAATGAAACAACTTTCTGGTTCGTGCCCTGATGTTAACACCTACCACGGCGATTTTAGTGCCGTGGTAAACATTAAGTTTGGTGTGATTGAGTTTTCCATACTGGCTGGTTCCGACTGGCTGTGCATAGAGGGAGAGCCAGCACTAATGTCATCAAAAGGCGCTGAGCCGTTTGTGCGTGCTCATAACGCAAGACTTGAGAAGCTGTTTGAGGCTATTTTGAATAGTTATATGAGTCTGGCAGACCCTGACTTGGTTGCCGACTTTGTTGACGAAAAATGTGGCGTGTTCTTTAACAATGGCGACCCGACCAGATTCTACGCTATTAACGACACCCGCCACTAAGCTCTATGGTTAGTTTAGTGCTAGACTAACGACTAGGAGTAACCTGAATGACATCGTTATATAATCCACAAATTAACTTCCCAGCCCCTGGCAAAACCAACTTTCCTAGCGGCACCCAAACAGCCACTCTGACCAAGGCAATAAGCAGCACGGAAATGGCCACGCTGCAAACCTACATTCAGACTAACTACCAGGGAGTGGCGCTTCACTATTCTGGTTTGGAGTTTGCGTACACTGTGGTGCTGTCTGGAAGAGCACCGTACTTTAACAACGCTTACCTGAGCTTGGTACCTAGGGGCAGACCAGACATCACCAGGCAACCATCCTTAGTTGGCACGCCTTAATACAAGGGATAACATTGAGTACAAGGTGACATAGTGAAAAGTGTATTGTCTCATTATATTATTGGTAAGGTATCAGAGTTGGCTGATATAATCCAGCCAGAGGTGGTGTTGATACCAATAGTGGCTCCTGAGTCCATGTCCGATGAATTGCCAGACAGATATGCAAAAGTCAGTGACTACTACTATGAAGCACTTAAGGTGGAAAACTTCGAGTCGTTCCTTCTATTGCTTGACAAAATTACGGCTGAATGCAGACTGTCTATAATTGATGATCAAACCATTATCGCTGCCATTCTTAATCGCTACCGAATTGACGCTGACCTGCAACCATTATGACCCTAACGCCACCTCTCGTGTCAAAACACAACGAGGGGAACTTCCAATGGATATTAAGGAAACAAAAAAATTAACAACACTTGTATTGGTCAAGTTAGCTAACTCCACGATGATTCCTTTAGCAAAATTGAGCATCACATTGATTTTTTATGCAGAGTCTATTCTTGCTGCTGATTTGCCTCCAAGATTAATGATCTTGTATAAGGACATTAATATAAAAGCATCAAAGTATCAGATTGATCCAGCTATTGTCACCGCAATCATTTTTCAGGAATCAGGTGGGAAGCCGGACGCACGTGAATATTCAAATGGATATCGCTATTTTTATAAGCCTGATGTTTTTGCAAAAAAACATAATATTTCTTTAGAAACCGAAATGGAAGAGCAGCGTGTTAGCTACGGCTTGATGCAAGTAAAATGCTCTACATCTCGATATTTGGGTTTTTCTGGGAAATGTCAAAATCTTTATAATGCTCAGATGAACATGGAGTATGGAGTTAGATATTTGGCGTATTTGAAAGACCGCTTCGAGTTAGATCTCAACATGATTTCGGCATATAACCAGGGTTATCCGTACAAGTTGCCAAATGGTAAATTTAGAAACTATCGCTATGTAGATAGCGTTATGAATTTGTACAGGAGGTTTAAGGTAATGTTTCCAAAACCTAATACTCCAATTTTTACTAATTCGATTCTGAAGGAAAATGCTACGTTGGTTCCTTTTGATTTCAGCAATTCAAGTTTTTCTCCGGTCAATCCAAATAAAGGGAGTAAGTTATGATCGCACAAGTATTGATATGCATCTTAGTTGCCATAGCTATCTATTTATTTTTGATGATGGATGAAAGAGGCGATCAATGAAACAAAAAACCAAGACGTATAAAATGATAGTGGCCGTATTCGAACAATATGGCTTTTACGTAGTGCCTAACATTGATGAAAAGACCATTATTCTATCAAATATCACTAAGAATAGATTAGGGTCTATTCCTCGCAAAACAATACAGCTCATAGCTATGTATGAGGATTTGAATGAATATGTTGCGGATATAGAGCCTTTTCAGGTTGCTGGTTGGAAAATAACTCTTTGGTAAAGCAGGATAAGATGGAGCCATAAGGCTCCACCCACGTTACTTCACCAGCTCTTTTGCATATGCTGGATCGCCATAGGCATCGGTGTAATAGTCAACCAACGCCTTCTTCTCTGCGGCATTGGAAGCCCTATTTGTCACTTCCAGTATATGCATTCTTGACATTGTCAGATCAGGTCCCTCAGCACTAACACGAATGGAAACTTCGGTGGGGGTAACTTTGGTTACGACACCCTCTATGATGCGTTCATCGTTTAGTGCTTTGACAGTGTCGCCCTTGTCCAGAATGGCCAAAAAGTTGGTTGTGCTATTGGCCGACACTACTGAGGCGAAAGTAGCCTTACGACTAGTTTGGCTGTCCATCATAGAAGCCTTACGCGCTTCAACCATGGACATTATGTCGTCCTTAACCTGTCTGCACAATACTTTTTTGCCGTTCTTTTCTGTGACTTTCCAGGTTTCCTGAAGTGGAACGTCGATGTAAACCGCACCCTCGATAACAGGCCGCATTGTTGGGCGCCGCAGATCGGCAATATCGCGAGTTAGTGACAACACTTGGCCGACCACGGTCAGAACCTTGTCATGGTGGTATGCTTTTGCTGTCGAAATGAAAGGAATGACTTTGGCATTGAACTTTTTTATGAAGAACTGGCTAATGTCTTCTGTGGTAGGGAGTTCACCAGTGTACGCCACCATGAAATGTGCTGTTGACTGGTTGATTCTCTTGGTGTCCGACAATTGGAGGTCAACGCGATGCCCAACAGTCTTAGAAATTTTTTGTTCGAGACTAGCACAAAGCCGGTTGTAGTCCATAACTTTTCTCCTTGGATGACCGAGCCTATGCCCTTCTGCGTGAGCTTCCAGTGGCTCTGTGAATTACTGGAAACAACATAACCTAGTTGTACCATGCAAATATGTACCGCTGTTCAAAAGTAAGTATCGGAACGTTGGTAAATTCGGAGGCGTTATGAAAAAGGTCGCCTTACTTACCCACAGAACTGTGACTATTGTTTTGCTCCTGATATGGGGTAGCATTAACGCTTATATGTCGGCTGAGTGGCACTATCAGTATGGCAATATGGTGGTATTTTATAACGAGCTGGTCAAGCAACAGGAGCTACTAATTACTGAATGTTCCAAGGCGGCTTTGTTAGCGAAGCAGAACGAAAATGTGCGCCAAAAACTGTGCAGCCTGGAAAAGAAGGGAGTAAGGCTTCGCTACCCAATAAAGGAGGACAGCGAGCCTGGTACTCAGCCAATACCCAAAAATATTAAAACGCTGTCTAAGAAATGGTGGGGAGTGGAATAGAGCACTATAGAGACAGCTCACACTCAGGGCAGTAGATATGCCGGGCATCTTTATGGCAGTCTTTAGTATCCCCTTCCCACCCACAATTACCACACACTTCCTCAGAAACCTCGCGATCCTCTATATCCTTTCCGTAATTTTCTGCGTGGGCACGGTCACAAGCATCCCTGGCAGCTTTCTCAGTAATAGCACCTGATATGTTCCCATTCCCGTTATTATCCGGTACACGCTGTCTAGTATTTTTGGTTAGGTAGTATACATATTTTCGAATCTTTAATCCTTTTCTCCCATAATACTCTATCACGGTAGACGGCGTTGTTTCCTGTACTACACCATACCAGCCGTCGCCATAATTTTTGATCCATTTCCCACTGGGGCTGCTTTTCCATTCGGCTTTCGGCGGCGCGGCGGCCAAGACCCTGACAGCCGTAGCAACCTCACTAGATTTGATCTTGCCATCAATAACAGATACGCCAGCCATGGTTAGCTTAGATCTTGTATCGCTCATATATCATCCTCATAAACCAGTATTAATCCTGTTCCTGTAATAGGTTTATCATCCTCAGCTTCATTCGGAACGAAATCCTCCATCGTTGTCTGCTTTCCCACTGAGTATAGACTCGATTCTTTCTGACAGCTTTGGTGCGTCTTGGGCATCTCCGATTACCTCACTATTAGGCACCTCACTTGGGGCACCAAGAAACTGAGGCGACGATCTATAACAGTCATCAGCCAAATTGGTTATATCGTCAATAATTTTCTCTTCGACAGGGTGGTCATCGTCAGACCAGCTATCGGTAGACCTAACATCATAAGTGATACTGCCCAAGCCGGACGAGTCGCTAAAGGTAAATTTAATTATGCCATCGCCAGTCTGTTCGGCTTTGAGATCAGTAATGGAATGCTTTTTGGCGATCCTAGAAATCCCATTCTCTAGGGCTTTCATGTCGGTTGTGCCATTTTTGCTAGGAAATTCTGAGATGTCTCCCGCATAACAGTAATACAGCCCAAATAATCCATCCGTTCCAAAAGGCTTGTGGCTATTCCAATTAGTGGGGTCCTTGATTGCAATATATGACAGATACACGTTATCACTGGAGCCAGTCCAAAAGGCGCTGCAAATCTTGTATCCAGCATTTCGCAGTTGATTTAGCCCAGCGTCAATAGACTCATCAGAGGCGATTAATACCCTGACAGCCGTATCAACATCACTAGGCTTGATCTTGCCATCAATAACAGATACACCGGCCTTGGTTAGCTTAGATCTTGCATCGCTCATAAACACCCTCTGTTATAAACTGCCAATTTCGATCTTTAAAACGCTGTCTAAGCAGTGGTGGGGAGTTGATTAACCCTATGAAGAACTTAGGCCAACGCCTTTGTCCATTCTATTTTACCTTCTGTTTCCCACCAGTCATTATTCGGGAGAGAACCATGAGTATAAAATTCTAGATCACCACTTGGTAACCAGCCCATGTCATCTTCTTCATCTTCTTCATCTTCATTGCCCTCATCTTGGTCGCCTCGCACATAAGTGCCATGATTAGTAAGATATTCCTCAGCGTCATCCGCAGACATTGTCACAACTCTGACTAGGTCTGCCTTGTTGTGCTCAGATTCGCTTATGTGATCGTCAAAATAGACCGTTACGATCATAGTGTCGCTAGCGGCCAAGACTCTGACAGCCGTAGCGACATCGCTAGCTTTAACCTTGCCACCAATAACAGATACGCCAGCCTTGGTTAGCTTAGATCTTGTATCGCTCATATATCCTCCTTATAAACTGCCTATCTCGATCTTTTTGAACACTTCGATATCGTCTAGTATTGAGCCGTGATCGCGACCAAAAAGCGACACTTTCTTAGGCTTCCAAGCGCACTCATTCAGCTCACGAGCAGACACAATGACTCTTTCTCCACACAATATAATTGCGTATTCGTCCTTGACTAACAGTTCTCCTGAACCCTTGTCGGCAGTGAAATAGCCTGATAATACCTCTAATCCTTCTGATAGCATACCAATCTCCTAAACGTTAATGGTGTATTCGCCTATTAGGTCGCCAACATCTTCGGCCTTTACAATAATGGCCGTTGTGGTGCGAATCACATCCTTGCTGCTCTTGCCATAGTCGGCAATATCTACGTACCCAACCGGGGCTTGTGCATCTCTATTGGCTAACATGCGCCTGTGCGACGCTTCTATGACATCCTGAAGCTTGCGCCGTATGATCGAGAGTCGGCGGCACTCGCTACTTATTCCGGCCAGAAGGGTTTCGGCGTCAATGTCTTCGTGACGCGACGCCAGGTCTTTAAGACTTGACGCCAAATTTTCTACGTCTTTTGCAGTCTCCTTAATAACAGTTGCCGTCAGCCCTAACTCGGCACGCGGTTGCATATGGCTTTGCACGTAAAAGCCAGCAACATGGCCCAAGTTGTCTATCTTGCTAACAACCAACGTGGTTGGTGGGAGACTAAACTTAGTTCTTGCCGTTTCTAACCGGAGCTGCAACTGTTGCAAAAGTGACGCCTTTTTCTCATCAGTCACCGTGGCCTGTTCTTTCATTTGTTTACCTACTGTGCGTTGTTGTTGCCTACCACGGTGCGATTTTAGGTTCCAGCATAGTATCTTGTTAGAAACCGTGTTTACGCCAAAAAGGACTGGTGAAATGGAGGTAGACGTGGATATAGTTAGTACCGTTATTTTTGCTGTGCTGTGTTTGTCGGTAACTACGCTGATGTATAACAAGCGCTACAGTGCCCCGAACAAAGTTGAGAAGCAAGAGCCAAAGGAAAAACCAGGCAGGTATTCTATGCAATCGGAGAAGAGGCCAGAGGTATTTGAGGAACTAGCAAACAGGGCTGGCAAAGGAGTTTGGGGTAACAAGTTAGCTCCGGACGCCAATCTTGAGATCAAGGGTGAACTAGCCAGACTCAGGCTGGAACTAGCCAGCGTGGAGACTAACCTTAGAAGTGAGCTGGCCAAAATGGCGTCCGAGAGGGATTCCCTTGGAATAGACACCCTGAGTGCAGAATTGGCCAAGAAAAGGTCCGTTTACCAAGGGTTGCTGAACCAGTTGGCCAGCACCCAGGCCAACCAGGAAGTCTATGCGATACCACAGGTTGACGAAGCGGCTGATAAACCAGCCAACTCTGCACTGTTTGGGCGTATTATGGCAAGAATTAAGGGAAGGGTGGAGCAGGACGGCAGGGCTTGAACCTGCACCTCCCTAGTGGTACTAGGGTGTTCTTCTATTTGAACTTCGTCCGCAATATAGTTTGGGGCTGAGGGAATCGAACCCTCAGGCCTGACTGACTGTTCAGCTACTTAGTATTTTACGGTGAGAATATCCGTTCGCTTACTAGGACAACCTGCACCAAAGCACCAAGCCTAACCAAAAACCCCAGCAAGGAAAATGGAGCGGGTGAAGGGATTCGAACCCTCGACCTGCGCGATGGCAACGCGCCGCTCTAGCCAACTGAGCTACATCCGCTTTTATGTACAAGAACAGTGTATCACAGCCTACTGCGTGTTGTCAACGGTGAAAGGATGACTTAGCGCAGAAAACTCATATCGGTACGCACTCAACAATAGACGCCACCTGTGCTTCCTCTTTGATGGCAGCTACAGCCTCGTCAGCATCTTCTGCCTCAACGCTGGCCAGCATAGGCTCATTGTCCTGGTCGGTCGTAAATTTTACTAAGTAACTTGCCATAAAACGCTCCTAATAGTGCAATAAGTTAATAATACAGGAAGAGCACAAGTCGGTAATAACACGAATATCGCGTGAGCTACCAGTTTGGGCTGCGTAGGTAACAGTTGTCTCATGCAACATGGCTGATAGTAAGCAACACTGGCATAGTCCTTGTTTTTGCTTCTTACTTCTGTTAAATTCTACTGCTATCGTGTTATTAAACTACCAATTTATTCTTTCCATTTTCCATCAGCTTTTATTGCCTCGATTACAGCCAGGTTGTCGGCGTATTTGCTGCCAGACTTTCTAGCCTCAGACTTGCGCACAATAAACTCTTCTGCATTGCTTTCGCTATTGCTGGCTAAGATCATATCGTAACCTTCAATATCGCGATTCAGATACTCTAACTCTTTTTTGGTTTTTGGCAATTCGCGAAAAGACACTAGCTGTAACCTGAAGTGGTTGAGCATGCCAAGATATCCAGTGTAAGTTGTCCCAGCGTCTCCGTATGGGCTTTCCTGCACCTCGATCGTATCTTCATCCTTTGATACAAACACTATTTCCTTCAGCATTTCTTTATTCTCCTAGGTAAGTTGGTACCCGCCGCTTTTTATGCTGAGGTCAAAATTGGCCGCGATAAAGTCCATTACCTCAACCGGGTCAACAGAGCTATGGAATACCACGTTAGGACCATGATTGATTAGGTATACCGCCCAGATGTTGCCAAATTGGCCTAACCCACGCGATGTGTTGGCCCCGCATTCATGCGAACCGCATTCAAATTCTTCTTGGGAGACACGCGGAACTGACGAATCGTCTTTGATTAAGCAATGGAAGTGCACAATGCAGTCCAGCCCCGGATGGTCCCTAAATACTATGCGTTGCGATTGACCGCCAACTGATGGCTTACTGCCATACGCCAGCACTGTGTCTGGACTATCAGATTTGATTTTCACCAACCCAACTTGCTGCAGGTTGTTGAAATTGCTTTTCCGTCTCGAAGTAAGGAACTCAGTATCGGACAACTTGGCGGCAAAGTGGCCTGCTGTGGCGCCATGAAACTGTTTGTATGCGCCACTGGCTATGCAAAAATCTACCACGGTACGCAAAGACGCTGGTATTTCTGGTGACAGCCAACTAATGGGCTCACCAGCCACCACTGTGCTTTGGGTGAAAGTAAGATGGCTGCGCAGGTTAGCCATCTGCACCAAGCAGTCCAGGGCTTCGTCCCTGTCCTTAGTAACATGATAGGCAGCCTCTTCCGGCGTTATAATCATGTTGGTCCTTGTCAGGACATCATTAGCCAAAACCAAGTTGGACGAGGACCTCTTGAGCAACTCAAGACCGGCAAGATATTGGGCCTGTTCCGACAAACCGCAGGTAGTCTTAAACGAAATTAAGAAAATGTCCTTTCGTTCCTTCCTCACTCTGTTGACCAGCTTTGGTACAGCCTTAAGCTCCATAGTATACGGTCGGTAGCTTTTCAACCTTTCCTTGTACTTACCGCTGTGCTCTCCCTCTATAAAGCCTTGGAAATCCACGACAGCGGCATTGAAAAAGATAACCTTGGTCCTTGGGTCTTCCACTATTTCGTCTAGCAAGTTGGACAGGTCGCTCCAAGTCTCAAACGACCCACGGTCCTCCATGGCTGCCATTTTGGACAGATGCACAACCACCTCTGAGGTGTTGAACAGCACCAAACACTTGTCAAACAAGGCACGAGCAGTAGTGCCATATGCAGGAGCGCAAAGCGCTAGATGGTTTCTGACGTGGGCTACTGTTCCACCGCCAATAATATGAACTTTGGCTAACATTTTTTCCTCTTAGTCTTGACGGTAAAAAGATAAGCGACCGCACCAACCAATAACGGCACAGAGATATAGATAACTAGTGCTACCAACACCGCCTTTATGCAGTAGGCACAGACTGACCATATCACGCTCACAAAGGATACCAAAATATTTCTCCGTTATGTGGGATATAATACTTTTATAAGCATGAGCTATTGAATAGTGATGGTTTTGCTTTGCACGATGGTGCGGTGATGGCTAGAGTAGTCAACCACTTTGATCGTAAGCTGGCCTGGCCGACGAGGGGTAAGTAACATTTGGTAATTCAGCGTGGCTATTTTGGAGTCAGACAAGACAACACGATAATTGTCTTTCATGTTGGTCACCAGAATGGTTATTTGCTGGTTGAGCGATATCACGTCAGGAATGACAATCTTTGGCAGTAGCGTGTCTAGCATATTGGGAGAGTTGACCACCACACCGCCAAACTGGAGATCAGACACTTGGCGCTTAATCGCTACGACATCCTCGTAGAGCACGGATGACAACACAGCCTCAGCATGCCAAATCTTTTCTACCGGGTCGCCTGGTACCTCTGTATCTGAGATGCCTGACACCTCTACTGGTTCATTAGGCAGGTGAATCACCCACGTTTCACCTTCCTCCTTGTTGCCGGTCATGTAAGACCCGCCGGATATGTTGCGCAGCTCGTTAAAGATTAAGGAAAGCAGGGCCGACATTTCGTCAGCTTCCTCAACACTGCGGGCCGCCGCCACAACAGTGATTGGTATCGCTCTTATTACCGGATAGTACCCGTACCACTCATTACCACGAAGAGTTTGGGAACCGAGTTGGCCTATGTTATTTGATACCGGTATTACGCCACCGTCCATGATTAGAATGGCTGGCAGCACGTTGCGAAGCTCGTTGAAATACCTGGCGATCTGCAACTTCCTTTGGGTCGGGTCCAGCTTCTGGTCAAATGACTTATCAATATTGAAGTTGACGGAGCTTGGGCTAATCGAGGACATAATTGACATGTTTGCGCCAGTGAAAAAACTTTCCACATAGCTCTGGATCACTCTTTTGGTCAAAGTTTTAATTTTGTCAGGAGAAAAGTATCGCTTAGCTTCTGCTGCCGTCCGAGCCGGTCTCTTTAGGATTTCGCCAGAGTCTTCCATGTCAGATATGTCCTTATAGCGCGTAGTAGGCTTTGAGGAAAGCCTTTGAGGCTTTAGGATCTTTGCTCACTCTGTTTTGGCCACGAGTCAGCGCCTCTTCTCGACCAGAGGGCGTTTTGACAAAGTTGTTGGCCACTTCAAGTCCGGCTTCGTAGAAAACCAAGTCGGGCTGAACTCCCTCTGTTACAGCCTTACCAAGACTGCTAATATCCTGTGCGCTGTATGCTATTTTGGTCAACTCTTCATCACTCTTTTCCCTCAGCCTGGACAAGACGTACTCAGAGAATTCAGCCGGTGACAACACCTTCTTGTCTGACGACTCAATAATCCTGCCAGCTACTACTTCTTTTTCCTCAGCTGTCAGGCCAGCGTAGACTGAGCTTTCGTCAATTCTGGCTAGTATGTCTACTTTCATTTGGTCGGACAGGGTTTTGTCTTTATAATACTTTTCGACCGAGGCCAAAAGATTGTCTATTGCTGACACGGCCCCATTGTAAGAGGAGACAGCACCGTCCTTATTGTCGTCTGGCAGAGCGTCAATTTCGCTGCCTAACTCCGCTAGGTCACGCTTTATTTCCTGGATTTGGGACAACATGGTCATAGTACAAGCTCTGACTGGTGGTGGCTTTGCAAATCTTTAATGCCCAGGTACAGCTCTGACTCAACAGGGTTGGCAATATCAAGCTTTGCCAATAACCCTTCGTACAGTACGTGCAACTGGCTAATAATAGCCTTCTCTCTTGTGGCTAATCCGGCCATACTTCTTTCTGGCAATGATTGCAAGGCCATCCTAGTTAGAGTAGGCTCAGCACCAATTTGGAGGAGCAAGGACTGCATCTTATGGATGCCAGAAACACTTCCTGGCATTTCTCCCAAGTGTAGGTATGCTATTCTTGTATCAAACAGACAGGCTTCGTGCATAAGAATTTCTTGGAGAGACGATATAAGGTCCGCTGACAGACTTAGCTCGATTTGGTGTGCTAAACCAATCTTACCTTTATACCTTGCTGCTAATGCAGCACCCAACAGACGAGCCCTGTCTCCGCCATCCAACAACCGTTCCTGATCGGAACCAGCCTTTTTATCCCCAGCTTCTCCCCCACTCGCCAAGTCATCATCTACTACGGAATCAGGGTTGTCTTTGGGTGCCTCGTCCTCAGTTGCATCGTCCAACCTATCTTCAGCTTCCTCTTGGGGCGTGTCGCCCTCCTGAGGCTTTTCGGCTTCTTTCTCACTTATGTACTCGTATATATCACCACCGAAAATATCAACAGACTTCGAGTCAGCCAAGGCTACCATGAGAAGTGCTTTGGCTTTCGCTGGGTTATCCGGCAGGTTGTTGGCTGCAATCTGGACTAGTTTTTTGGCTCTAATATCGTTATATCTCATCTTGTGCGCCTCCACTAAGAAAAATAGCCTTCAACGTGTGCTCACCCCGCAAGTATAATAGAGGGAGGACTATTTCGGTGGGAAGAACCTACCGTTTATCTTGCTTCTCTCCTCAACAGTCATCTTCCGATGTGGGTCAGGATCGCATACTATCTTGCACTCACCACGCGCAGTACGCTGTTTGGACCCCGGCATGACCCTAAACACCTTACCGCACCCTCCAGAACAAATGCGCTCTTCTAGTACCAAACCGCTAATACTTGCGTTTTTCACTCACAACCCATCAGAAAATTATGTTGGTAGCTCCCCTGACTTTTAGTTCCCTAATTAACAGTTCTAGTGGTACGCCTTTGATTTGCTGGTCAATGGGCACTACTTTTGCTTGTTGCGCATTCTGGCGCAGCCTAACCTCGCGCCCTCCACCAGTTCGCAGGATAAATTCATGTTTTTGCCGCGTACTCTCTTCTTGGTGGCTGGTAAAGGGCATTCTGGTAGTGGCTGGCCTAATGTCGTCTACTGGCTCTGGCACAATGGGCTGGTCTCTAACGATAATTTTGGGTAGCTCAATAATCTGTTCTTCTACTAGCTCCTCAGCCTTTACCTCTTCCAACGCCAATTTAGCAGTGCCAACTTCTTCTGGTACAGATTTGCCTATTACCAGGTTGGCTTTGCGACAATCTAACTTATTGGACGAGACAAACTTAACCCGCTTGCTGGTCACGCCCATAACTACTCTTGGCAAGTGCACAACCTTAGGCCCATCGTCGGTCTTGATTAGCCTGTACGGGTGTCCCAAACTGCTCAGTAACCAAGTGTGCCCAGTAACGTCTGCACCAGAGTCTGAGTCAACTAACACTTCCAAAGTGCCGTTTTTTGTCTTAATTGGCAGTTTGACATAATCTTCCATTTTTGGCCTCCATAACTTTGGTTTTAGGCCTTTTCTACAGTTTGATATAAGGTCGTTAGGGAAAAGACCTAGAGGCTTTTGGTAGGGTGGTGTGGGAGGCCCAGGCCTCCCGCAATGATGTTACCCGATTGCCCAACGAGTAAGACCTGCCTTCTTTGAGACTGCGTCAGGAAATTCTTTGCAATCTTTTGGTTTGTATTCTGATTCTCGCTCCGACTTTATCGCTTTCTCTAAATCCTCTTGTGTTGGGCCACCAACATCTTCTTTTCCATAGCAGTCCTAACAGCAAAGGTTTAGTGCTCTTTGGCAGCGCTACTTAATCTTTACATACCACCAAGACCTACCATAGTTTGGGTTTTTGGTGTCATACGGACCAATCACATCCACGACTGTGAAGGATTTTGGTTCCGCTACATATTCGTTTATGTCTGGTTCAGATATAGGCGATGTTGAACTTTTCCAAACATCTTGGAAGCTATTGATCATCAACTTCCTTAACCTGGTAAAATCAACAAGAATGTCTTCCTTTGGTGGAGATTCCCACTCTATAAATACACCTTTGTCACCGTCTATGTAATACTTAGCACCTACTTTTGTAGTAGACCAGGAAGAAGGGTTTTTCACTAAATCCTTTACAGTATTTATGGACACCTCTTTTGTATCACTAAGTCTTATTCCTCTATAAAGAATCTTGGGTGTCCTAAATGCGTTAAGGCCTTTTGCCCAGTTCCCTATCAGCCTTAATTCTTGCATGTCTGCGGAAGATAGCCGTGTACTAGTAGAATAACCTTCGGACCACTTGCCAATAACACTAAAATCAAGATCTGGAATAGCATCAGGTGCTGAGGCAACAACAGCTACGGCGTTGGCTGGCTTACTATCTTTCCAAACCATAGCGTAATGGGACCTGCCATAGCCTCTGGCAGAATTCAGTAGACTTTTGGCTCCTAGTGACTCCCACATCTTAGCGGCACGGTCACTAGTTCTGCCTTGGTCATCACTCCTGAGTTTACCATAGTGTTTAATCAACTCTACGAGAACTTTTCTTCCAAGCCCTTGGCCACGATATTCCGGGAAGGAGATGATATCGTTTAATGCTGGGAAATCAGAATTTGGCAGAAACCTGACTCGCGCTGAGGTGGCCAACTCACCACTCTTGGTGAGCTTCCAGGTGTGGTCAGTACCACCAAGATACCCAGACAATACGAACCCATCTAGCTCTATTTTGACCGGGGAGGACTGGTCACTTAGTATATTAACGGCCTTAACTAGGTCACTGTGCCTAATGCAACCATTAATAACGTTAATGCCACTACTGGCCAACTTGTCGCGGGTCTTTTCCATAGCAACCTTGGTCATCAGAACACTACCTCGCATGCTACCTGCTTAGATCTAACAAAATCAGCCATATCATTTACATTGGCGTCTTCTATGCCAAGATACTTGACTATGTAGTCGTGATCCTCGCATCCATCTACTGAGTTGGCCCAATCATCCTCAAACAGCATAACCTTTTTGATGTACTTATCTAAACTGCTTATTGACCCTTCTACTCTTACCTCATCTTCTCCAGTGTAATATGGGTCTTCATAAGGAGTCAAAATGTAGTCAGCTTCTAGCTTATCTCCATCCAACACTATGCACACTTGCACGTATACACCGTTCTGCCTGCCATCACCACCACGCACAACGCCTTTTCTGTACCCATAGCTTGTGGTTAGCGACAAGTATTTTCTATCAAACCCTGGTTTCAGCCTGTTTTCTTCCATTATTTGGTACAGAAGCAAGTAGCTAGTGAAGTGGTATAAGTCAGTATTACTGGCAACTATATTAACAGCCCTAACTAGGTCACACCGTCTTACGCGACCGTTAACAACACTTACGCCGCCCTTAAGCAGTTTGGCTGTTGTCTCTTCTTCCGGGGGCGGACTACGGTCGTCAATAACGGTGATGGCCTCCGGCGGGATGTGAGTGTAAGTCCAAGCAGCGGTTTTATTTGGGACTTCAACATCATAATAAAACTTGGTTCCTGGCCGCAGCTTGCTTGTGTCAATCCGGAAAAGAATTTGCGGATTATAATCGCCATGTTCATATGCGTCAATGGGATCAATCCCATGCAAACTCATGTAGCTCATAAAGTCTGTACCAGCTTTTTCCGTCAATGCCACATAAACGCGTGGTAGATGTTTTGATTTCTTCCCTTGCTGTTGAGGTATGAAACCCTTTTTGAGAATCTTGTCTCGATTGTAATAATTGCTTGTGTGGTAAACATACTTAGGAATTGATTCTACCAACTCGCCATAGTTTGGTTCGATTAGAAAAGTAAGGTATTTATCGCGTTCTCGCAAGCTTGTTTGTAAGGCGTACCAACCATAGTCTTTCGACTTGTCCAGTATTCTCAGTTTTATTTGTCTAGACAAAAATACATAGAAAGCTTTTGGTGTGGACCCAGCTTTGAAGTGCCGCCACTGGATGCCACCAGCAACTGTTAATTCGTTCTCAATTTCTTCGCGAGTAAACCACTCAGCGTAGTCTTCAGGGGAAAAATCTTTATTCCAACCGCCATAGCGTTTAATTAGACCAAAAGCTTGCTTATCGTGGAAAATGCCATACAGTTCATCTAAGATGAACTTCTTCATAACAGCCACCGGAACAGGTTGGGGCCGCGCTGCTTGTACCATTAATCCAGCCATGTTGTCCCCTTATGTTTCCGGTGTTTCTTCTGCTGGCGGTTCAGCTTCCTCTTTTACTTCCTCTGCCGGTGCTTCAGTTTCCTCTGCCGGAGCCTCTTCTGCCGGAGCCTCCTCCGGTTCATAGCCAGGTTCCGACTCGGCAGGACCGCCCCCTATGTCTTCTGGCTCGGTAGGTTCCTGAATCAGTACGCTAGGGTCAAAGCTAAGAAGCGCCATAACGACGGTGAACTTCATCACGTCGCCTTCCTCTGACCACTCGAAAAACAGGCCGAGGCTGGTCATAGCAGTGCTGAGTATGTCGCCCAGTTGCTTACTAGTCACACCGGCCATCATGACAAGGCGACCATTAAACCTTATGTTGATCTCACCAGAAAGAGGATCAATAGAGGCAATTGGGTTGCTACTGTCTATTTGGACAATTGGCCTAGCAGCACCACCAACTATGTCAAAAATAGCTCCTGATATGGCCAACTCCACCTTCACAAAGTCTGAAGCGTGGCTGCTAACAAAGTCGTCCAACGTCATGGTGATGGCCATATCAAAACCTCATTTGGCGGTTATCAGATCGTAATAATCAGCTGCGTCCTGACCATAAACTGCTGAGATGGCACCCTGTATTCCTGCGTTGAGAAGCTTGGTAGCGTCTCGCAGTGCCACTAAACTATTTCTGAAATCAGTTAGTAACGAGCTATAATAGCTTACGGCCACCTTAGTCGACGCCTTCTTAAGGTCCTTGTACAAGAAATTGGCTGGCAGCTTAGCTAACGCTTTGATTTCGTCTTGGACCTTAACCGACAGTGCTCCCATCGGCGACATCAAGTTTTTGTCGTCCTTGGCGCTAGCTTCTACTTTGCACAGCTTCTTCAGGTCCTTTGGCTTAAAGGAAAACACCAGCGAATAGCAGTCATCAAGTGTCATGAGTAGCAATGAACCGTCAAGATCCAACTTTTTGGTCAGCTTTTCTGCTACCTCGTCACCGTACTCAAAGATCTTAGCGATGTCGTCGCAATCGGTAAGCTCAAGCACCTGGCACATAGCCCGAAGAAGAGCGTCGTCACTCAGCTTATCGCAACCCGGCACCAGTTCATCAATAATCAAAAACTCAAGGTCACCATCGGTTATCGTTCGGTACACCCCGTCGTTGTTTTCCAGCTTTTCGGAGAAGTCCTTGCAATACTCAACAATGGCTTCCCGAAGCGGATTAACATAGAAGGGGCCAATCTTGTCCGACTCATCCTTTTTGTCGTCCTTTTCCTCTTTGTCGTCCTTTTCCTTCTTTTCCTCTTGGAAAAACGCCGGGAAAGAGACCGGATTTTCGGTGTCTATGGTCTTTTCTTCTTTATCCTTTTTGGCAGCCACGACTGGTGTTGCCGCTGGCGTTTTTTCGCCGAGCCCCAAGTAGTACCTTAGCACTTTTTCTGCCTCAGCAGTACCAAGCAGCTTTGTGTATGCCTCCAAGGCTGGGTCAACGTTAGCCTTTACAACCTTGGCTGGCTTGGCTCCGCCCTCTTGGGCTCCTTCGCGAAAGGCTATCGCAATCGCGTCACTGAGCTTGACGCAGGCGTCGGTTGTTTGTCCTGGTGTAAGAGCCAAGGACAGGTTCCTGAATCTAGACTCCAATTCACCAGCGAAAGACGCTGGTATATCGATCGTTTTTGGCTTGGTCTTAGCATACCTAGCACCGGCCTCATACGCCTTAAAAGAAAGGTCGCTAAAAGCAGTCAACGCTCTGTTAGACTCTTCTGGCGCCAACGAGGCTACTGCCTTGCGGAAGCCATCGCTTGGCACAAAGGTGGCAGTGATGACTTGCTCCACGTCCAAAGCTTGGGACAGCAGGGCTGATTTAACCAATTCCGGAATAAGATGTATTTGTTGTCTGATGGCTGTATATGTCATTTAGGCTCCTAACGTTTTGACTTTTAGCGCACAAAGTTGCTCGTACCATTTAACATAATTATTCTACTGACACTGACGTTGTTATTTTTGGTTCTCCTGAATTTAGACTAAATGGAAAGCTTGGTAAGGTGAACTTGGGAAGCTTGGGAAGCTTGGGTAGCTTAGGCAACGGAATGGTTATAGACGGAGGAAACGGAATAGACGGCAAACCGAAGCTTGGTAACTTAGGCAAAGCTGGCAACGGCGGCAAAGTTATGCCAAGGTTACCTAGATTACCAAGGCTAGGCAAAGCTAGGTTAGGGAGTTTTGGCAGCTTGGGTAATTTCGGCAACGGAATAGTAAGGGACGGCGGGAACGGAATAGATGGCAAGCCAAAGCTAGGCAGCGTGGGCAAGGCTGGCAATGGCGGCAGCGTTATCCCTAGGTTGCCCAGATTGCCAAGGCTAGGCAGCGCTAAGTTAGGCAGCTTGGGGAGCTTAGGCAATTTTGGTAACGGCACGGTGATAGACGGAGGAAACGGGATAGAAGGCAGCTCTCCTATCGGTATTCTTACACTATACTCAAAAATTACACTATCACCAATGGTTCCTTTCGTTTTGGCTACTAACACCGACATAGACAACTCCGCGTTATATACAATTGGGCAACAAATCGGATCTGTTAAGCCTAAACCCCATCTCTTTTGGATAGCTGGCAATAGCGCCACCGTAAACAGGTACCATATCCTTGCCAACTTTGCAGTAGTTAACAATTCTCCTGTACGTGATTAGCACGCACAAGGTTTCTGGCGTTGGTGCCGTAACAGAGTGAGGCAAATCGGCCAGGTTTACCAGTCTGATATCCATGCCTAGATATTACCCCTAATCTTGACATAGGAACTTTTGAAAGCTGTGGCTGGTGCTAAGTTAATTAGGGCCGCCGTATTTGGTGGCAATGGTGGTCCTGAAGGTCCCATTGGCGTAGCATGAATGTGCGCGTCAAATAGCGCAGCTAGCGGCTCAGCCAGCACTGCCGAGAGAATGGGCAGATTACCAATGTCAATTGACCCAGCGTTGACTGATACTTTCGGAGCGTTTACCACAACGTTGGACTTAGCAACGATCTGCAAAGTGTTACTGCCGTCAAGGGTAATAGACTGAGTGCCACTCTTATCCGATATCGTTATGGAGTCTGCTACTGTTACCATGGACCCAGTTTTTGACGTTACCGTTACCGCACCTTGCTCGTCATCCAAAAATACAACGCAGCCTGACTTACTGACCAGCTTGTGCGACCCTGTTTGGTCCAGCACGTACTGAGATCCGGACTTATGGATCAAGTAGATGGTTTCTACACCAGAGGTGTCGTCCAAAATCAGGGTGTGACCGGACTTTGTCCGCAGCAGGACCTTTTCGGCTCCAGTAGTTGAGTCAAAGATTAGGTCCGACCCGCCAAGCTCTGATCTAATTCTTACATTTTGGCGAGTGTTTATTTCAAGATTTTCACCAATGACGAAGTTGGCGCTCTTTTGCACCACGTCTTCCCGATTACCGGCTATCGTCGTAATTTCGTCCAGTTGGATGGTCCGTTTGAAGTTACCAGCTGGCACGTTGAATTCCAACCCTTCCGTGGCCGAGGTGGAAAGGTCCAGAAGATAATTGCCCTTCTCATCAACTTCGACAGAAGTAGGCGCGTCGCTATTTGCGTACCATCTCTTTGCATATCTTAACGGGATTCCGGTCCTGGACTGCGTAACTTGCACACCAGCCGTGTTTAGTACATGGCCCTCTTGGGTGATAGCCAGAACAGTAGGGGAAGCTTTGGCTGGATTCTTGATATGACGCAAAAATTCGGCAGCATAGCCACCGGCAACCTTTGGATACACTACGTCCCAGGACGAGTACCCAGAGCCTGATGGCGCCGGGCGCGTGATGATCCCAAGTCTAGTCTCATCGCCTATTTCGTTAGATCTGTTTTGCAGCAGGCGTTGGTGGTGAAGCGGCGCCTGGTCCACAATGGACAGGGCGTCCTGGTCGGCATACCTGGTCAGCATTCCCGCTTGCAAGTTGAACATAGGCCTTCTAGAGAAGAAGGCCTGACCTTGGCCTGATGAGGAGATGTCTATCTCTCCTGGCATAATTGGCCGGTAAATAGACTGGCCCTTGGTGTAGGCGTCTATTCGCTTCGACAGGTTTCTCATATAGGTGGTGGTTGGCTGCGGATTGGCCTCGTCGGACCTAAACACGCCAACATAAGTGGCGCCAGCTTCCGGCATCCCTCTTATCCAAGCGCCGGATGACATAAACGGGTGGGACAGTTCTATTGCTCTGTCCCTGTTTCCATAGTAGGAAAACTTGGCCACCTCAGTATCTGAGCTGACGGACGTTACCATCATACCGAATGGCTGCGTAAGCGATTTTCTCTGTTGGCGTTCGCGATCGTCAGACTGTACTAATAACGATTCCCAGTTAGGCATTTCAGTCCCTTAGTTTGACACGTTTGCATCAGGGTCTGCACCAACTGGCTTGCCCGATCCCTTTTTATCATAGTTGACACCCGATCCTGGCATGTGGATGCCATCATATAGTTTGCTATAAGAAATAGGAACAGCTTCGCCACCTGTAATAAATCGAAACGAACCATTTTCTAACCGCCTTAGGTAACCCAGCGTTACTGACAGCGTTACTTCTCCTCGGTCAGCAACAGCCCATGTTGTGGAAGTAGACTCGACTATCGCCATCTTGGCTTTGACCACGTTATAAATTGGCCTGTTAACCCCTATGTACGGTCGATAAGTAACATCGGAGTCCATTTTGTCGTACTGAGCCATTCTTTTGTTAAATTCCATGAGACCCAGTTGGGCCAACCGATCCTGGTTGCTTACGCCAGGGATGAAGTGCGTTTCTACGTGTACTCCGACACGCGACGCTAGGGTGTTGGAGAAAATGGTTTGTTTCAACTCGCTAGGGGTGGCTGACGACTGCGTTGGGTTTGCTAGTTCCGACACCAGGCTGTTAGAGGTCACCTCTAGTGCGGTTATTGGCGTCCCGCCTTCGTCGTTGACCGTATCGGACGTAAGATGCCTGTCAAAAGTGTATAACAAGTTATAAGTCTCGTTGAAATCTTTAGGCAAAAAATCATACATTGGAAACTCAAACACCATGTCGCCCATTCCAGTGACATAGAACTGGTAGTCGATACCTTTGCAAATCTGGTTTAGCAGCTCCAATCTTGACGACCATTCTACTCGTGCTTCAACTTGGCTGTCTGCCATGGAAAAGGACACTAGGTTATTGGTTGGAGCACCAGATGCTGGAAAGAGAAAGTGAACTTTTTGGGCATCTGGCGAGTTAATGCCGCCAGGCACCGTATTGGTGCCCATGTCTATCATCTGCTTTTTGGTTAGATACGTACCTTCCACATTGCCAAAAATGACTAGGTTATTCCACTTCTCCATAACCTCTTTGCGCTTGTCTGAGGATGGGTCGTATGATATAGTGATTCCTTCAGACATAGTGCCAACCCCACTATTACCAGCCTTACTAGCAAAAGCACCGAACATTAAGTACTTAATCGTGTCTTTAAACGTCTTACCGCCTAGTACGTGAGAAAGAAGACTACCAGGTGCTACTAGATCGTTGAAGAAGCCAGCCGTGGCCGTGTCCTTAGCAATAAACCCACGAGTGCCGCCAAACGCCAACGTATTTTGGTTTCCGACTTGCGCCATGGGGTTAGTTTGCGTCCTCATGTTTTGCATGAGAGCCCTAAGGTCCTGGCACGACACGTTTATCATCGACTCACCGTTTAGGTAATTTTGGTTAAACGACTTAGTATCGATATAACCAGCAAATTCGCAAGTCCATTGGTCTTCACTGCGGGAGAGCGGGTTCTTAATAAATACTCTGACTGGGTCATACTTGTGAAACACCAACGACCCAACGTTCATCGGGTATCTGGTCGTGTATGTGTCGGTCTGGGCCGAAGCTGAATTTGGTATGTCCTTAATAACGCCACCGTAAACAGGTCTCTTGGTATCTGAGGTACTGGTAGTGACGCTGCCCTTAATCGGGCCAAAGGTTTTGATAGCAGTTTTCGTGTTATTGGCTGCCCTGGTTTTCCTCACGAAGATGTTGTGTTTTGCTTGCTCTGAGTATCTGCCATCGGGGCTATATGGGTCACTGTTTCTAAATACGCCTGACCCTATGGGCGGGACGTTTTGCTCAGTTATTTCAAAAGCCCGCATGACGTTAGACAGACTAAACGTGCAGCCAGTGATGCCGTCCCTACCAGCCTTATTAAGCACAACGTTAGACGTAAGCCATGGTGTTACATCAGCGCCAAATATGTATACTCTGAGGCTGTGGTAGTAGACGGTGTTTCTCTCTTCACTAAAACTGAACTGCGGTTTTGGCATAATGACTCCGCCGTTGCGTACGGGTGTGGCAATAAAATAGCCACAAGAGTGACTAAACCAGCAGCCCAAGCAAATAGGAACCATACTCAGTCTTTTTGGCATCGTTTGCCAGTTTACCAAGCTCTTCGTTACTAATTAGGCCACGGCGCCAAGCTATTTCCTCTGGGCAACAGACCTTAAGACCCTGCCTGCTCTCTATCGCTTGAACATAGTTGGTAGCCTCTTGCAAGGAAGCGTGGGTCCCAGTGTCAAGCCAAGCTGTGCCTTGTTTCATTTTGTAAACTTTCAGCTTGCCCTCGTTTAGGTAATGCTGATTAACGTCGGTAATTTCGTACTCACCTCTTGCTGAGGGTACTTGCTCGGCTGCAACGTCAACCACAGAGTTGTCGTAAAAGTACAATCCTGTTATCGCGAAGTTGGATTTAGGAAACAGCGGTTTTTCCTCTACGCCAATCACCATGCCGCTCCTATCAAATTCGACAACTCCATACCGTTCAGGGTCCTTCACTCTGTATGCATACACCAAAGCGCCGTCAGCTAATATGGCTGACTTTTCCAGATCACGACCAAAGTGCTCACCGTGAAAAATGTTGTCGCCGAGAATTAGTGCCACGGTGTCCTTGCCAATAAAGCTTTTGCCTACAACAAAAGCCTGAGCAATGCCGTTTGGTACTGTTTGCACCCGGTACGAGACAGATATGCCAAACTTGGACCCGTCGCCTAGTAGTCTTTGAAACCCGCTTATGTCCATGGGAGTGGAAATGACCAGAATGTCAGTAATGCCAGCTTGCATGAGCACTGACAACGGGTAGTATATCATGGGCTTGTCGTAAACCGGCAAAAGTTGCTTAGAAACCGCTATCGTCAACGGGTGCAGCCTGGTACCGCTTCCTCCTGCCAAAATGATGCCCTTCATGCCTTCTCCTCCTGGATAACCCAGTGTTTTTCGTAGTTAGACTCAAACGTCGACCGTGAGCATGGATAAACAAAACCGTTGACACTCTTAACCAGGTAATCGCCACTTTTACCAGACAAACGGACGTCACCAACGTCGACAAAAAAGTCGTCGTGTATTTGGCAGGCCTGCACAATTACCAACTTTTCGGCGTATATCTCCATCTTAGGCAGATTGTCCTTAACAAATGCTATCATCTTCGCTACCTCCAGCCTTGTCCATTTCGTTTTGCATCGGTTTAGTTAGGCCTTCCAAATAACCAATCAATTTAGAGTGCGGTACCAGTGCCTCAAACCACGAACTAAATTTGGACGGTTGTGGAGAGATTTGGAACACTCCTACTGACGGCAATCCGGTCATAACAGCGAGAGCCATGAACTCAGCTAGTAAGGTAGGGTCGCACTCCAAATCTGCCACCAGTACCGACGAAACCTTTATGGCCTCATACTCCAACGGCAACTTGTCTTGCGGCAGCGACAACCTAGCCACTGTTGCTTTGCCCTTTTCGCTGTTCCAGTCATACATTGAGTGAGTGACATAGTAGCCAGCTTTTTCCAAGCTCTCAACTAACGACACGCCAATATTGTCCGGTGTGGTAATAACAAATATCTCAGTAGTCATTTTTGTCTCCTGCATCTCCATTTATCACGCCATGCGTCTTTGTTACTACTTGCTTCCTACTAGCGTAAATAAGATCCATTTCCCGCCCTATGATCTCTTCCATTTCTCCCGTTAGCCCCAGCAGTGGCGCCATCGATTTAACTATTGATATGCGCTGAAGTCTGTCCAACAATAAATCGGTCAGGGAGAACATGTCCTGCATATTAAGCTGGACACCCTGGGCTAACAGCGCTCTTGTCATTTCTATTTTGGCTTGATTGTGCCCAACGCTGACATCCATCATCGATAGAAAAATCTTGGCAAACTCAGCCTTAAACACATCAGAAGGTAGGCGACCAGTCCTATCGTCAAGGTCTATCACATTCTACCTCCTTGGGAGAACTTAATGCGCTCTGCTGATGCAAGGATTTTACAGAGGAGACGTTCATTGGCGTCCAACCTATCGTCCACGTACTTGGCAGTTACCTCTAGCTTCGATATGGTTTTTTTGATCGGCATAGCCTCTGGCATGATTCGGTCAAACGCAGCCTTCCTGGCCACAGCGTTCTTTAGATCCTTGTACACCTTGTGCTTAGCAAACAACCACAGGTTAGCGTAATTAATACGTTCATCTAACTCATGCTTTATATCTATGAGGCTGGTGTATATATTGGACACCCTAGCCCTATACGCCAATATTTTGCGCAACATTTCGTTGATTCTTGTCAGATCCTGCAAGGTGCCCATTTGCTTGCTAGACAGGTCCTCGTCTAACAGATACCCGGTAAGCTCAGCCGCTAGCGAATCATCAAGCTTAAACATTGGGTGCTTAAACGATTCCCTAAGACCAACCAGGTACTTGTCTATCATAATCTCAGCAAATTCGTCCACTTGCGGTTGCAGATACTCAATACATGCTGGCGTGTCAATACTGACACCTCTCAGAGTTTGGCAATTTCCTGCGTAGCCTACCGTGAACCATTGGCATGATGAACAGCAATATCCTTTTTTGCCAGCTTCTGGGTGCTTTCCCGGCATTATTCCTAATTGCATAGTGTATCACTCTCTCCATCGGCCTATCAACCACAAATCAGCAACAGTTGGGAACTCATAAGTTAGCAGCCTAACGGCCTGGTCTTCGTACACTATTTCCAGCTTTGGCTCAATTTGTTGCGGAGTAGAAAACGCCAGAAAGCAAGAATTGAACGTTGTAAACTTAGACTGGAGCTTTGGTAAATCATATGTCAACTTGTATCCGCATAGCCTAGTTTGCAAATTGTACATCAGTTCAAAAGTCATCAAAGGAGTTTTGGCTATAATCTTGGACGTGGTCGGTTCTCTTGCCAGGCTAGCACCATCTACGCGCCCAATATACAGCTCATTGGCCTTTTCCTTAGCATCAGATTGAAACTCCCACTTTGACACTGTCGCACCTCAGAGAATAACGTTGGTTATTAGATATTCTAGCGTCCCAATCTTGGTTTTTGTCGTTATCCTTGTTGCAACAGGCGCTGCAAGGATCTCAATAGCACCCAAGCCTGATATCATGGACAAAAAGTCAAATAGTGCCCTAGGGTGCAGGTTTATTGTTCCTGAGCCGCTAACTTGGCACTGCAATATGGAGGTCGCGGAGGACGATCCGGACTGAGACAGGTCGAACCTTAGACCGCCGTCTATTGGTACCATCGATATTATTGCGCTACTTTTTTCTTTTAGCGGAATCATAGCAAACAGTGGTTTAATGGCGTCCATTAGGTTGCCGATATCGGTCGTTGCCGATATTACTGCCTTGCCCATGCTAGACACCGCCACACTCCAAGGGTTTAGCTTGGTGTTAAGACTTGACGTACACAGCGTATGCCCAGGAGTGTTGAACATGCAGTAATTGCCATTGTTGCCTATTACCACGTCTCCGCTTACCCGCTTACCATTAATAGCAGCCAAAGTAAAATATGGCACCACCACTGGATCAAATATTGTGGGCAACGGAACAAAGTATCTGATAAACGAGAAGCTATCCTCACAAGAGGCGATGAACTCGTTGCCATCACACTTAAGCTCTATAGCCGTATTGCCGTCGTCCAAGTCGACATATGAGTTAGGCAGCCTCAAGTATTTGCATATTTCTGGCACCACCTCGTATGGCAGACTGAGGCTGGCTTTGACTTCTGGCCATGGCACTGAGACATGGGTAGCAGCGGCTATCGTAAGATCGGCCTTAAACAAACCGCAGCTCACGTGCAGGACAACAAGGTCGTCCCACGAAAACTCAACTTCGGTGCCGGTTAGTGCCAACTTAGCAACACTGTCCATATGAAAGTGGAAGTGTTCCGGTCCGCCTGTCGCCACTTCCTTGGCATGAAGAAGAACCTCCAAAGTGGCCAGCTCCGAGGTAAGCCTTAGAGCTGGTGGGTCTAGCGTGAAGGTGGCCGCAGAACCAAAAGTGCCACCAAGACTGTTAGAAAAGGACAGCATACTCTTTATGGCTTCCTTGAATTCCTTTGCTGGCAGCACTAGCCCTGACTTAGCCATTTGCCCATCCTAACTCAGCCAATTTAGCAACAACAGCATCAGCCACCTCAGTGGCGCCAAACTCACCAGTATCAACGCTAAAGGTTTGCAGGTCGTCCTGGGCCGGTAGCAGCCTTTCTGTGTAGTCAGTAATCTCTCGCCAAACAGACACCCTGGCTTTTCTGGCTTCTTCGCCGCAAATGAGACGCACCAACATCACGTTGTTCGTCTCCGATAGCTTGCACAATGCCATGATGTTCATATCGGTTCTGACATCATCCGTAATAACAACGGAAAAAGGCGACTCCATTACCGCAGCACTATACAACCTTGACCAGATGTGGGGAGCGAACCTTTCGCCCCAGGTTGACACTGCTCTCTGCAGCTCCTTGTGGGCCAGCTCCACAGCTGACAACGGTAGCAGGTGGTGCACGTCCTGCATAATAGTGTCGGCGTATTTCTTAAATGAGCTTTTGATACTGACGACGCCAACGGTACCGGTAAAGATGTGCAACAGATTTGTTGCTAGTGTAGTTTTGCCGCTACCCTGGAGCCCGTGAATAGCGACAATGGTTTTCCTGTTCAAGTACTTTCTCCTATTGCAACTTTGGCATTTTTGGTAATTCAGCCTTTGGATCAGCTTTCCTTTTCTTTGTTTTACTAGTGCTAGCATTTTTATCGTCATCAGCATAGATTTCGTCCGGAGACGGACCTCGGTAGTCCATCATTGACATAACCGAAAAGTCCTGTTGCAAGTAGAAATCAAAGACTTTTGACGACCGCGATTTAAGTTGGCGAACCTCAATAATGCCAGTTTGTCTCTCTTTTTCTGCAAAGTCCCACGCCCAGATAAGGTTGGCATGCGCTTCTACAGCCTTTGAGTACTTAATCTTGCTTTCGACACTATCAAATTGACAAAGAAGGACTATTGCTGCATCAAGCGACTTAGCGGCTAATTTCGCATGCCTGGTGTGGTCCCCGAGGGTTTCGTGCATTGGCTTGTCTGGGAAACTGGGCAGAAGGCCTAAGTAATCGACATATATAGCGTCGTACTTGTATGCCTTTAACTCTTGCGCCATTTGCGGTATAAATAGCTCTCGCTCTGGCGTCCAAATCGTAAACCGGTTGCCCGTGGAGGACGCCAGGAACTCGGCAAATTTGTCATTAATAAGAGTGCGGTTAGCTGCCGTCAATTTCTTGAGGTGGATTTTGCCATGGTCAAATTTTGCTATATTTGATAGCAGCCGGTATCTAATCTCGATTTCCGACATTTCGTAGCTGATGATGCAGACGTTATAGCCCATGTAATACTGGTTTATCGCGCACTGCAAAGCCATCGCCGATTTACCGCCACCCGGTACTGACGCCATAACCACGGCGTTTTTGCGTCTAAACCCGCCAGCTTGGCGATCAAATTCGGAGAAACCAGTTGGGATGGCGTCGGTGTCGGCTGACTCCAGCTCTTCGGCCACTGTCTTTTGCAGCTCGGCGTCAGGCAAATAATGAACCATTTCGGAGCGGGAGGAGTCCGAGTGGCACTTTTCTAGGGAGCCTTGTATATCCATCACGATATGGTTTATGTTTGGATTGGGATCCTTTAGCTTTTCTATTGTAGCCGACACGGTATCCAGTATTATGCGAGCCTTACGATAGTGGTCTAGCGTACTTCTCAGGGCCTCCAAGTCAGACTCGTGCACCAAGGGCTTGATAGGGGTGGTAAGCGACGACTTAGCCACGTCGGACAGGGCCTCGTCGTAGCGCAGAACGGAGCTAGTAGGCACTGACTTGCCAGCATACAGCAGGCTAGTGATTCGCTGCATGATCTCCTTGGTGGCTGGCGACCCAAAGTGGTCCTGACTAAGGCTACCAAGAAAGAAGCTGCGTTGCTCCGAATCGCAGATTGTCATTATGGCCTGTATCTCGGCGGCTGCGTCAAAAGCTTTCACAACAACTCCTCGGGTGACTGCGCGTCAAGACTTATTTCTGATTTAATAGCTTCCAACAGCTGCGTTATTACGCCCTGCAGCGATTGGGCGCATAGTAACAGCTCCTGCTTGGCCTCCTGCTCCGTCCTACCATGTGCGACTATGTCGTACGAGTAATGCTGGCCATCGTCCGGCATGCCATATTCCCCGACAAAGGCATCCCAACTGTGTCGCTTTTCCTTCCCGTCGCATTTGGTTGATATCTTCATGCGGTCCTCATATTATTATGTTGGTGCGAATAGTGGAAAGCTGCCAAATAGCCGTTGGCTGCAAGCCAAGTTTTCTGATTATCATGTCAACAATGTTTACTGTTGTGGCGACAACCAAAATTGTGCAGTCTGACGACTTTCGTATGAAATCCTTAGCTTGTTCCAACCTTTTTGGATCAGATGCGTCGGAAATGCCATGAATTACCACTATTTCCTGCAATTCAGATGACTTCAAATAGCTCCAATCTGGTGCTGCTAAGTCTATCCACTTAATCTTTGCCACAAGGCGGGAGTTGAAACAGTATTCTGTGTAGGCCCTACAGATTTCTACCGCAAACTGATACGACGCCACCTCGGTTGGGTTTGACCCTATCCCATAAAGAGCAGACTCCCCTAGGCAGCCTATCTTGGTGTATAGCTCTTGGTAGCAGTCCTGTTGCTCATCCGGTTTGATGGCTACCCTACCGCCACCGCTACTGACAAATTCTACTAACGAGAATTGATATTTTGCTACCGATTTCTTTATGTGCCTAAACGGCACTCCAGACAATCTTAACCATTTATCTACACCGGTGCTACTGCTTGTCATAAACTCCTCGACGGGCTTCTTCGATATGAAGACATTGCATTGTAGACTGTTGGAAACTCATTTTTATTAACAACTTCCCACCCTTGCTCTGAATAAACCTTGTTTCTAGATTTTAAGCAAGCAAGAGCTATCGGGTGGTCGTCAATAAAGTCAACTACGTAGCTGCAATCTTTGCCTGGGTACTCGGTTCCTACTCGTGACGCTTCTTGGTAGTAGTTTGGTGGGTTAGCTGACGGCAGCAAGTTGAAGAAAGCAGTCAGCCGTGGAATGTCTAGACCTAGAACCATTTTGCGGATAGACACGAGAACGCGGATTTTTCCTGACCTTGCATCCTCCAGGATTTGCTCACGATGGCGGTCATTCTTGAATACCTTGCCGTGGTAAGCCTGAGCCGTAATCCCGGCGGCCAACAATCCTTTAACTATGTCGTCAATGTGCTGTACTCGCTCACTAACTGCTACTATGTAATGGCCAGCCATCGCGTATGCTTTGATTACATCGGTAATATATTCGGTTCTCTTTTGATTCTTGGCCAACTCATTTAGCATCATACCAAAGAACCTAGGCCCAGAGCCAGACGCGCTCACTCTGGTGTTAGTTCTTACTAGACGCACTTGGCAGGGTATCTCTGGCTTCCTACCAACGAACCTAACTGGTCCCAGGGTGAAGTTGTTTATTAAGTGGGCGTCCCCTTTCACCTCAGTGGTGCCAGATACGCCGTGCTTAACAGCTGGGTTAAATGCTGATACTATTTTGGCATAATGACCAGCTTTTGCTAAGTGGCACTCATCGACAAACACCGCACCAAACGTGTTCTTAAGTTCTCCAACGCGGTCAAACGATTGAATAAACTTTTGGTAGGTGGTGAAACACACGTCATATTTGTAGAAGTCTTCCCAGTCCTTAGCAATCCCAACAATCGGCCTGCCTAGCTCGTACTCTAGATCCATAACATTTGTGAAACGGTGGAACGTCTTAAGCGCCTGCTTGAGGAGGTCTATCTGGTGCGCCATCCACAGCGTCTTAAACCCAAATTGGCATATTATGCTAGTCAGGGTAACAGTTTTGCCAAATCTGGGTGGAGCGTTTAGTTGCCCGTACCCGTTGCCAGCCATTATTGCCTCCGCTACTGGCACTTGGTGCGGCTTTAGGGACCCAGTAAACACCAGCTTATTCTTCATCGGAGCACGCGACCGCTGGTCTTGTATTCCATAGTTACCAAATATCTCGTAGACCATGTCCAGATTGCCACGCGCAAACCTGTACACATTGTCCGTCTCATCGTAAGCATAGAATTGGTGAATGTGCTCCTCTCCGTCAACGTCTTTGAGCATTACCCTGAATCGCTCCAGACAATTCAGTGGAACCATGTTCACAGGCACAATAAGGTGATTGTCCAAAATTGGGTGTTCCAACTTTTGATCTCCATTAGATATTAACATGCTTGGTTGGATAAGATAGATAGAACGGACCCGTCGCAACGGGTCCGCACTTATACTCCCGAGAAGATTTTATTGCTCGTGTCTGGTATGGGGTCCTTGGGGACTCGGCCCTCTATCCTTTTGTCAGTAGCCTTGTACTCGCTGTCGATCTTGGCACTAGTCTCTTTCCTAGGGCGACACGTTGAGATCGCAGCCAACTCCTGTTCGGCCACTTTTGCCAGTTGGTAAACGCTGCCATTGTTGGCGTATTGGTCGAGGGCGGCTTCTATGGCCTTGGACAGTTCAACGATGGTGTCGCCATTAAGAGCTGGCCTTACTGGCGTTAGCCCAGTACGCCACATAAGAAAATGGGCAATGTCAGCTTTTACATTGTCTTGCAGGCTGTGTCTTAGCTTGACCGTCAGGGCGAACGAGTCACCAAGCACCTTGTATGAGTTATCAGACGACCCCATAATTTCTTTCATTACCGTGGCCATCTCGTTGGCAGACAGTCGTCCAAGCTTGGCTTCGCGGTTCCAAAAGATATACTTAGAGATATTACCAAGGTCCTTGACTGACGACGTTACCACTCTTTGGAGGTTGGTTTGCGACAAGGCCCGCAGCGAGTTAATAAACTCAAGCTTTGCCTCCTGCATCTCGCCACCGCCCTCATTCTCGAAACTGCTTTTCCACTTACCAACCCGCTTGCGCAAGTCGGCATCGGCTTCCAGGTCCAGCATTTGGGCATCCAGGTCAACGTTTGAGGCCGCCGCCCATTGCCTGAGGTGAATTGGTACTCCCTTATCCGCCACTCGCTCGTACACGTCCAGCATGGACGTGTCAACACCTGACACTAACTCTTTGCGCCACTGAATGGTTGGTATGATGAGGTCTGAGTCTGGGATGTTTAGACTGTCCCGTTGTGATTTCGGGCCTTCGCTACCTTTTACTCTGATACCGTGGGCCAAGTGGGCTTCGCTGGTTTTGGTAAAGCCATGAATCCTAGCTAGGAGCGGAAACATCTTTGCATAGAAGATACGGCTAGTTAGCTGGTCTCTGAGGTAGGCGGCTCGCTCCATAAAGAAGGACCTAGCGGACTCCTGATTGGAATACGTCGCATCGCCGGATAACAAGGCGTCGTTAGCGCCCAAGGCTCTTAGCTTGCCCTCGTTAAGCAGTGACCACTCGTCGGCCCATTTATAGAAGTCGGTGCCAGATCTTACCTCGTTGGTGTCCACACCGGTTCTTGTAACCACAACCGCACCAACCGGATCTTCGTCAGCCTGTATGAACATGCCGCCAATAGCATCCATCTCCTCAGAAGTAGGTTCCCACACGTTTTCGATACCAGTCTTAACGTGGAGTATTGGTCTACTTCTACGTCTAGCCGACGACACGGTAGCATTAATAAGAGCTTTCTCAAGCGCCCAGAAGGTGATCAGTCTAGTGAAAAGCGACGTACCAATGTAGTCAAAGTTAAATCGGCGCCGGGCAACAAACAGGGTGTTGATTGGGTCAAGCGGAATCGCGCCTCCGTTTCCACCGCCTCCACCACCGCCTCCACCCCATGCAGACACGCTAGAACCAGAAGCTCCGCGCACTGCTTTCAAATAGGCTTCTGGCAGCAGCTTTCTGGCTTCCACGTCACGCGGGTCTGTTGAGTCAACAAATGCTCTCATCGCTGGGGAAGGTATCAAGTCTATTTTTGGGTCATACCCCTTGATTGGTATTGGCTGCAATCTCACCAGGCCTGGATCATGAGACACCAGGTCGCGAAAAATGCCGCGTTCCTTATCAAAGATCCAAGACGATATCGTTCGCCCTAGGACGAGAAATTCGCGAGTGATGTCTGGCATTGTTGACATTACGTCAACAGATGACATAGACTCCATGTAAATGTTCTTAATTGTCGGGTCTTTGATCCCAACTAGATCAAAATCAGACCAAAGCATATCGGCCAAAAGATCTACCATGGTGCCAGCGATATAATCTCTGTGGTACATCAGCTTAAACATTTCGTCAAGGCCTGACGCATCACGAGGTATCCAGTCCTCGACTATTGACCCCTCGTCTAGCCGGTCGCGTACTGGGTTGTACCTGTCCACTATTGCAGACGACCCGCTAGCACCGGACCCGCCAAACCCTACGGCTCCCCCACCGCCAGTGAAAATGCCACCAGCACCGCCTCCGCCTCCACCTGCTCCGCCGCCTCCGCCTCCGCCTCCGCCCATGCCGAAGCCACCACCACTGCCAGCACAATCAGCGGTAATTATCTTGCGCTGCCTAACTTTGCCGACAGATTTGCCGCCGAGCACCACCATGGACCCGTCTTCATAATAACCAGGAGCTGGGTGCTCATTAAATCTTATCAGTGGCATAAGTAGGCCTCGTGTTAGTTGACAATCGCAGGAGTAACAACTGTGTGAGAACGGCAGTAATAAGCCTTGCGACCCCGCATCAGAGTGATTGGTTGGCCGGGCTGTTGGCAAAGCGGACAAAGCTCATTGGCTGCAACAACTTTTAGCTTATTTTCCTGCTCTATCGGATTGGTCCGCCAAGATTCTACCAGAGACGTCACGGCAGCGTCCCACTCGATGGCTCCCCAATCAGCTTGCGCTCTCTTTTGGAGAATCTCAGCTGCCCGACTTACCTCAGCCGATGTAAGGTTTATGTTTCTGATCTTTGAGACCGATGACACCACTGTGGCTACGGCGGTAATTCTTGGTTGTTTTTGCATCTCTGCCCTCTGTGTATAGACTAATACAAAAATAGCTATTCATCGGTTACGCTGCCTAGAAAAGGCAGCACCTATCCCATCAACAGTAACTTTGCCGCCACTAAGGCCTCCCATTTTGGCACTTCTTGGCTTAACTGTTCCTACCGCTCTGGCTGATGCCATTTGGGCTGCAACGGTCCCTTGCATAGTCAACTTGATACTAGGGTCGAACAACTTCACCACTCCTAGACAGAAAGCTCTGAAGATGTCGTCATCGCCTTGCAACGGCTTCATCATCCTGTGCCCATTGTCCCTAACCGTAAGCAACTGGATGCAGAGCGCACCTACTGGATTACTCTGCCATTGAGGACTGTCGGAAACGTAATCTGATATAATTTCCTGGATTGGCTTGTGCAGTTTTGGTATTGTTACAGCCTCAGAATTAATGTACCCCCTGACCGAGTCCATGTCTTTGTACGACAAGGAGTACACTTCGGCTGTTACCCCAAGGGCACGAAGTCTCTCAATCTGGTCAAGAGACTGCCAACGGTCAAAGAACACATATTTGACGTTTAGAGACTTTACCAATGGTTCCGTAAAGTTATCATATACGTCAGCAATGTTAATACGGATCTTTGCTGCTGGGTTTGGCGTTATGGCCAGTACGAACTCTAAGGTCGGCTTCCCACCAGTAAGGTTGAAAATGCATGCAGCCAACCCATTTTTGGTGGTACCAAGGTCAAAGGTCACCATTCTTGGTGTACCACGATTTGCGTTATGCATGCGCAACCGTGCCGATTTGAATTTGTTAGTGTCATCAAGTATTTCCACCGTGTCGTAATCAGTGGTAACAGGCCCTTTTGCTATGCGAGTCAACATCATTTCGTCAGACATGAATGGGCTCTGGGCCAACGGTGGCTCTACACCAAAGTCCCGCATAAATATTGACTCTTCGACGTGGTTAAACTCAGCCCTAAGCGTTTCGTACGTATAGTCAGGATTGCATAGCCAAGAAGGCAGTTGTACCGCTAGAATCTTTGTATTTTTGTTAGCGTCCTTAAGCAGCCTCATAATTTTGTCTTTGGCTGACGATGGGGACGACACGTTGGCCATCAAGATTGGCGGGGCGTCGTATTCGCCACGGGTCAGCAGAATTCGGTATTTCATTCTCATGGTAGCCAGGGAGTTGGACAGGGCTGTATAGACGGCATCGGCATTCATGTTTTGCAAGTCTGGTTTGGAATCGTCCATAATAAACCAGCCAAGCTCATCTATCGCCGCGAAGATTCTGGTTTTGCCTCGCATCTTCCGGTCCTGAGAACCCGTGCAGTGCCACAGCATCTGCTTGTGCGTGTACAGAATCGAGTTCTTCAGATCGTGCAGAAGTTCAACGCCTAGGCGCTTCTCCTCACTTCTTAGGAAGCTGTGGTACTGGGAGAACCACGGAGAGCCGCTGATAAATCCCTTGTACGACTCCCACAGGGTTTGCGACGCCTGCTCCAGTGTTAAGGCAGAGAAAGTACCAAGAAGAAGCTCTCCGGTTGGTTGTCCGAAGTACCGCAGCGGGTTTGGTACTTTAAGGAACCTGTGGGTAATGTACGAGGCCAGGAGACCTACTAGCTTCGTCTTGCCAGAATTGTGATGCAGGAATCCGTCACCTGTGTAAACGTTGCTGCCTGGAATACTAACGTCCATCATTGGAACTGCTGAAGCCTCGACAATGCTCGTAATGGGAGCTGGTATAAGTCCTTGGCTGGTTATGTCACTCTGAGTGTTGGGCACCTCTGGGACAACTGATTTTATTAGCCTGTCCTTATCATTCTCAGCCAAATTTACCAAGGAAGCAAATACGCTAACAAAACTCGGGTCACTAGTAGTAATCATGTGGTAACCGCTAGGCAGCTGCGCGTACCTTGCCGCTATTCCGAAACTCAGCAATATGATTCTTGCTTGCTTAATAAGTAACTCAGACGCACTAATACACCTAAGACTAATTGCACCGTTGGTATCCTTGTATACACTGTTTGCCTCTCCAAACAAACCTGCCAAAAACTCGGCTTGTACCTCTTTTGGAGATTGCATGATGTACTGCGGAATTTTGTTGCGCCTAGTAGCAACGTCGAGGCCAATAAAATCCAGCCATTTGCAGATTAATTCAGCATTTTCCGTTAGGTGCAGCTGCGCAAAAACTGATAAATTGCACCGTCTAATATCATAGGTTACTTCTGCACAAAGAGATGCACAATCAGACACCAGATAACCAGTTAATCTTGCCAACTCATTTGTTACTTCACTGGGAAAACCGGCCATACCAAAACGCGGCAATTTGTAACGAGTCTCTGGCCAGAAACCGCATGAGTTTAACAACAAAACGTCGCCAACAACCAACTCTTTGATTGGTTTGTATACTATTTCGTCACCAACCTTAGTAGCTACAATATGGCTGTTCTTGGCTCCCCTAAGAGCCCAATCATGTTCGGTCTTGATTTCCAACATATCCTGAGTGCCGGAGTCAAATATTTCTGACACGACACCATGGGAAAGCAAGTCTCCCACCTTTACTTGTTCAATTGGTATGATGCCACGACCAGTATAAACAAGAGTGTCTTTTGGGACGCAGCGCTGGCCCATGGCGCCAACCAGTTCATTTTTGATTTCAATGTCAAACTCGTTGGCCAGCTCGATACGGTTTGAACGGCACTTGGGGCAAACGCCGTGAACTAGGAATTGTATATTGTCCTTGATGTTACCTATCGTTTGGTCGAACAGGGTGTTAATGTAGCCAGGGTTTGAGCACCTAGGGCACCAATCCTGGCATAGTTTGACACCAATCTCTATCTGCTTAGGCAACACGGTAGTATTGGCAAATTTTGGTTCAATAGACCAGTCTAGGAAGTTCGGTGCTTTGGCAAAGTCTCGTTCGTCAACTTTGTCAAATACTGATGGGTCAAGGTTAGAGTTCTTTAGCTCTTCGAATATCTCGAAAGGCGAGAATTTTTTCTTTTCTGCCTTGCTTTTGCTGGTCTTGACACTCTTTTGGTCCGTCATCACATGTTCCAATACTGCAGGCCGACAGCCACTCGTCAGCCAAATCAGCCAATTGTAAGTCTTTTAGGTCGCGCCAAATACGCATGTTATCAACTTTTACTACTTTCACCTCTTAATTCCCAACGTTTTCTTCAATGATTTTTCTAGGTCATCATAAATTCGCTGGGTCTCGGGCTGAACAGAATTAGTCATACGGGTAAACAGGTCGTCTATTGTCGAAAGGTCTTCCGGGTGCATGGCAACCCATTGCCTCTTGACCTTATCTATTTCTATGGCCATAGCTCTTACCATTGCTACAAACATAGTATGAATTTTGGCATCTATCTCAGACAAAATCTCATCCGGATCTTTCATTTTCTCCAACTGCGCCAAAGCCGATTTGTGGGCGTTGGTTAGCGCTGCCAACTGGTACGCATTATCTGGAATTGGTTTGTTTCTGTATGTGTCGGCTGCGATAGCTGCACACTCGGCCAGATAGTCTACGGAAAGCTCTAGTACCTCTAGCTTGGTCCGGCACCCACCGATCCTGTCCTGATACTCTGATCCTAGTCCCATTATGACCGATTCTACTGAAGAAGGGAATAACGTTGGTGGTAACATTTGTCCGTCAGAAAATTCACCAACCACAAGGTCTTGGATTATTTTGTTTGCAGGTCTCATTTTGTGGCCACCTAAATGCTGGAGCGTTATGTCATGCTGTTCAGGTAGGAAACTTATGCCTAATATGTTTGATCAGGCTAAAAATTTCATGCTGACAGCTGCCAATGTTATGGCTGGTGCTGCTTCTAGTGGTAAAATAACCGCATCTTCTGACGTAGTGGAAAAGCGACTGGCAGCTTGTCATGCCTGCCCTCATCTTAGCCGAAACAGGTGCACCGTCTGCGGGTGCTACCTGAACATCAAAACCGGCCTCAAGGCAGCTGATTGCCCATTGAAAAAGTGGTGACTACCTTTTCCCAATCAGTTTCATGAACTCTTCTTTTCCCATTCCCTCAGTAGACACAATCTTTTCGTTATTGCTTGGCGTGTAACCTTCCACCGAAGAACTAGTCTCTTTCTTCTCGGTACTGCCAATACCGAACACTGATGACACATAGCTAACAACATTCGGGTTAATCGCCATGGACAGTGGTACCAGAATTTTGTCTGGTGGAACCGAATTGCCTTTGCCGACTGCCGGGGTGACATCATCGCGAGTCCACACGACCCCCAAAATCGACGCTAGGTAGCTGTGCTGTTTCTCGGTAGCTAGGTCCTGATAGTGATATATAAAAGCAATTTCCTCTTCAGACATGCTGTTTATGTCACTCACTGTGTACCCGCCGCGAGCCATAACCATTCCTCGGACATACAATTCAGGAATTGACTCAGCGGCCTTTAGACCAAAGGGAGGTCACCGCCACCCCATTCGATGCCCTTAACCAAGTGGACACCGTGGATTTTGCAAAAATACGGCTTGTCCTGCTGTGGGCGCAAGAAGTCTATGTTATTACAGCCGTCAATAGGACACACATACCGCTCAAGTTGCGCTTGTTCGTTCTCGTATGAGCTTGTTACCTTGTTTTCCTTAGCGATAACGTCTTCATAGAAGTTCCACAGCTTGTCTGCCACCGGACCTAGGTCAGACCAGAAAAGCTCGGCCAAAACCTTTCCGCAAGCTTTTCTTACTCTTATTGGAATGTTCTTAGGATCGCGGTCAAGAATGGCTTGCTCCTCTGGTGCGATAGCCACTCCGAACACTATCCACACTGGCTCGTTATCAATAGCAATCACTGACGCTGACACGAACAGGTTTTGGAAGTAGGCAAATGTGCCTTCGTTCCCTAGGCCCTTAGTCTTAGACTCAGCAAGAGCCCAAGCCGTGGTTTCCTCTGGGAGCTGAGTCAGTTCGTACGACACTTTCTGTCCGTCGTGACTAGAGAACAGGTCCAGCTTGTACGACTTAGTTTTGGACAAGCCAAAGACTCTCAACATTTTGGACAACACCGGATGAGCCAGGGCCAACTCTTCTTGTTTTTGGCCACGTTGGGCTGGTGCTGGTGCCACAGGAGCCGCCGCTTGGGGTTGGGTTGGCTGAGGCGGTGGCGGTGGAGCTACCTGTGGCGATTCAGCCCTGTCTATGATAGCTATTCCATCAGAGTCGTAATCAAGGGGAACAGATCTAGCTACGATGTCTCCGGCCATTGTTTTTGAGATCTCTGCTAGGTTCCTGTCGGCAATCTTTTTCCTAGCTTCGTCTCGCTGGGACTTAGACTTGTCGGCGACCTTCTCGTCCCTCACGTTGTATCCGGGCGGTAGTCCTTGTTCCATATAATCCTCGCATTTAGGTTCAGTCGCTTTTATGCAAAAAATTTGGAGATTAGTTTGTCTATCATTGCGGCTGTTAGGTCGCACGGCATGCCATTGGCTGCGTCTAATACGTCAATATTAAATCTTTTCAAATCGCGTTCGGAACCAAACACTATTTGCATTTTGGTGCTTCCTGCGCGATAGCAATAGATTGGTATTAGCACTGCGTTGTCAGACGCTGCTAACTCTGGTATCATTGTTGACACATCAAGTGGCGAATGATACGCTATGCCAATGGCTGCTTCTTCGCCTTTTTCTTGCTTTGTCCCCTCAGCATCGACACCGTCGTGTCCAGAGCATCCTTCACTTCCTGCATATCTGTCTGCTTGGCTATTGCTTGCGCTATTGTCCAATGTGTAATATCCTTGCCTATGTGGTCAACAACTCTAAAGTCCACCCCGTTTACTATCATGTCAAAAATGGCTTTATATTGAATGTACTTGAAGTGCACAGTGTCGTATAGTTTACGATTCTTGTATCTTCTAATACGTATTTTATTCAAATATTCACCAACTGACCTATCTGCTACCGCTTTCATCCTTGCTCCGTTCCTGTCAACAGTTTTTCCACCCAGTCCACTGCGTAACTATGGTAAGATTCTGGTATTCCCTTGTCCAAGAGATAGGTGTCTAAGCCCTCAGTAATTGGCTTAATACCACCATCTACGCCAGCGTCTAATTCGTCATAGCTGGTATTAACCACTTGGGAAAACCCACTAGCCTTCATTATCTCATTAGCATTACCTCTGACCTGATAATACGCGTCGTCTGTAATCTGCGACACTGATGATACCACGCGCATTGGTTTTGACGCAATTGGTATAAAATGAGGCTCGCAGGGACTGGCTAGATCAACAGCCAAAATCCCTTTGCTATGCTGGTCTAGAAATTTGAACTGCGCAGGAGCACCAGCGTACCACCCGTTATCCAAGTTAGTTTTTTGCACTTTATGAATATCGCCAACTGCCCAATAAGTAATTTCTGGCATGTTTGGCAGTGAGGTGCCGCCAGGAATAACAAATCCGTTATCGGCTAGTGCGCCCTTTATACACTCGTGAAGAATCACCACCTTCTTATCGCTGGTCATTTGCAAAAGATGGGCGGTAACGATCGCTCTTATCTGGTTCTCTTCGTAGTTACGCCACGGAATGGCCAAGTACGACACTCCCAGCATATTTACCACGCGTGGAGACCACGCTACCATTCTCACATACTTTAGCGGCATATGCGAGAATTCCATCATCTGCGTAAACTCACCGTACAGATGGTCGTGATTGCCATCTATAAAGATGCTGTGTACTTCGTTTTCCTCCAGATAGCCAATCCACCTAGCCGCTAACCACCGTTCCTCGTGCTTGGTAGACTTAAGATGGAAAAGGTCTCCAGTCATTAGCAACGGCAGTTTATTGGCTATTGCTAAGTTGGCTATTTGCCACAAAACCTTCTCGTGCCTGTCCAGGTAGTCTGGCAAGGCTCGGCATTCACCGATGTGAATGTCACCGGTTTGCAAAAAGTGAGGAGTCAATACGCTGGGCAATTTCATACTAAACCATCCGCTTCGGCTTTTCTGTCTTCCTCTGCCAAGTCCCGATCCAGACCCAGCATAAAAGAGATGCCAAACTTAATACCATTTATCAGCCCTGTGCAGCTTTGCTCCATGTCTCTGGACCTAGCTCTTACTCTGGCCGGATGAGACAAGGACACTGAGATGCTGTGGTGGTGATCAGCAATTGCCTCTAGCTTTGCGATTTGGGCCTCCAGGTATTGCTGATTGTTTTTCGGAAAATTTTGATGCATAACAATCTGGTCGGACTCAAGCAGCTGTCCCAGTAGTAACCTGGCAGTAAGTGACGACTTCATCTGTACCTGTCCTTATTTAAGATTCTCAGCGGAGCCGCCGAAGGCACTAAAGTTAACCCGCTTGGTTTTGCGTTTAGACTTAGCGGCCACCTCGTCAACTTCAGAGAAATACGGTTCCACTATTTCATTGATTTCTTCTACTTCTGTCTGTGGAACCTTTAGCCCGCCTTCCGAAGCCAGGAGCAGGTCAAGGATAATAGACTTAGAAGTAGCAGTATCAACACCTGACCTTATTAAGATTTCCAGCATCTCTTGCGGTGTTACGCTAATAATCATGTTGTTTCCTTTTTTCTTATTACACGCTGTTTTTAGGGGAATGCACCAATCTATGATGCATTCCCCAAAGTGCCTAGGCAGGAGCTGGAGGCGAAGGCATAACTGGCGGTGGCGTAGCCAGTATTGGTGGTGGGAGCGGAGGAAGTGGTGATGGCGATACCGGAGCAGTCTCAGTTTCGTCTTGCTCAGATTGCCGCTCAGCCTCGTGATCCGGCGTGCTTTCCAGATTGTTAAACGCCCAGCCAGAAACCAACAATTTATCGCGTAGGACCATTACGATAGACGGAGTTTCATTTATCCATTTCTTGAACTGCTGGTAGGTCCATCTTTTGGGCATCCCCAAAGCTACCAAGTCAACAGGACTGCCAGCCACTGGTTCGTATCTACCCTTAACTGCTTCGACCTTAACCTTGGCAGCTTTCTCCTCGGCAGTCAGCACCGCTGGCTTGATAAGGCCAACCTGGTGCAGAAAGCTAAACACATCAAACACCTTGTCCAGCCCGCGACCAGTGGAGCCGTTTTCCTCAAACTGCGTCCTAATCCAGCATACTTTGAACGGGTTGTAGACCTTGTTTTTGACTGTTCTGATGGCTGTGTACGTGTACCGGTCCAGCCCGACTTCCTGGCCCTCACTGTCGTAATGAGGCTCCTCCCAAACCCCACCGGCTTTCGGCGCAGCATCTTTGATAAAGCCTTTGTCCTTATCGGCAAAGGGGTGGTCATTGTCTCCAAACTTTGGCTTAGAGGCCGACAGTCGCAGCCTGATACTGGCAAAGTAACGTAGCGCCGATCCGCAGGGTTCATAATCAGGGTTTTCGTATTTGCTGGCCATCGGCTTTTGTCTAATCTGGTTAGTATAGATGAAACTACAGCCGGTTCTAATGAGATTACTGTTTATGATTGGCAACATTTCTGAATACATTTTGGCATGCATAGCCATTCGGTTAGAGTCTATGTCGTCGGAAACAGCATCAGTAACCAGCGCCACCACTGAGTCAAGCGTAATGAGTGCCGTTGGGAACGTTGGCGTTCGGTTTTCCGGTAACTTAGCCGCCAATTCATGAATGAAGTGCAAGACTTCATCACCAGTGGTGGGCTGGTAGTAATGGATCAGGTCCCTCTCTCCATCTTTGAGCTTGCCTTTCTTATCTCTTTTGCCACGGAAAAGGTCAAAATCGATACCACGACTCTTTAGAAACAGCGGATCTGACCCACCCTCGGCATCTTTGTAGAATGCGTGGCGACCAGCCCGCAATTGGTTAGCTATAATCTCAGTGGCCAGGAGCGACTTACCTGAGTGTTCAGGGCCTGAGATCCCGACGATGCGAGATGGAGGAATGCCGCCCCCCATAATTAGATCAAGCCATAATGATCCTGTATGGATGGCGTACGCAGCAAATGAGTCACGTTTTAGGTATACCGGTTGCAACTTGGACTTTTTCTCAGCAGCGGTAACAGCTGCTCCCATGATCTTGTCTATATCAATGCCTTCCGCAACCAATGCGGCAACATCTGGATTCATGTTTTTCTCCGAGGAAAATGCGGCCTGACTGAGGTGCCAGGCCGCTTATTAATGGCAAAGTAGGCTTTTCGGCCAACAAAGAAGACCGGTTATGCACCCGACCTTATTAAGAAAGAGAAGAGAGAATTTTCTTCAGGACTTGCACTCGTGGCACACCGTTAAACGTCTGTATTTCCTTACCAGCTTTCGTGATCACCGTCTTTGGGTGCACTCCGATGTCGAGTATTTTAAACTCTTCGTCGCTTAGCCTGATTAAGTGCACTGGTGACCGTAAATGATGAACCCAACAAGTTTCCTCGTCTAACCATGATGCTTCCTCCTCAAGAAGAAAGATGAAAGTTTGACTAACCTTGTTTTCCTTGAGTTCCAAAAACCGATCTAGACCTGGCGTTGGTGTGCTATTCATGTTTATCCCTCTATGCAGTATCTGCGCAACGGACATTTCATGCAAACAGAGTCACCACGATACTGACTGTAACAGGTAAGTACATCAATGCCTTCTAGCTCGCCACGGCTACAAGTCCTTAACGGCAAGCGCTTTGTGGCTTCTGCGTACTGCCCTATCAAGGTCTGAAAAGCACCGTGACCCATAGGCTTTCCTTTGCCGACCACTTGGTAAGTACGCTCAGTCACTTCCTGGCCGATTGCGGCTGATTCAGCCGCACCGTCAAAAGGGATGTCATCTAGCTCGATAAGCCCCTCCGCTGCTGGAGCCGATACTGGAGCCGATGGACGTAAACCGGCTGGTACCGGAGAAACCGGAGCCGCATTAACCGGGGCCTGCGGCGGGGCCATCGGTATTGGCGGAGCGCCAAACGGCTGCGGTGGCATCGCTTGCGCAGGAGGAGCTGGTGGAGGTGCAAACGAAGCAGTGGAAGGAGCTTGCATACCCTGCGGAGCTTGCGGATAATAGTCTGGATGCGGCGCTGGCGGCTGCGGAGCATACATCTGTTGGGGAGCATACGCCTGCTGGTACTCTGGCTGCTGGACCGGTGGCGGGGCCTGTGGTGGCAGCACCTGTGGGAAAGGCGGTGGAGGTAGCATGCCAAAGCTGGAAGGCGGCACCGCCGGTTGGGTGATCATGTGGTTTTGGGGAGCAATCAGGTCGTAATAACCATTTTCTTTGAGAGACCGAATTACTTCCTCGCGAGATGGCCAAACCACCCGGCTCTTCCAATCGTACTGCTGACTGATGTAGCTAATTTCCAAGTCCGTCAGCGGTACCTTAGGGCCGATTTGTACTTGGTACTTCTGCTCAGCTCTTGCCGTGGAATCATACAGTACATAAACGTCTGCTCCCCAGTATGGGTCGGTGACATCAGCCTCATAGCGCTGACCATCGATGATGTGAACATTCATACCAGACAGACGCTGAATACTGAGAATAAGCGAAATTGGCAGCTTGACAGGAGCCCATGGTCTAACTTGGTTCATTTGCTGGGCTTGCCGGAAGATAGCGTGGCCATAACCATGCTGCCGAGGCGTAATGTCCTTGATTTCTGGATTGGTCGAGTTACGCGGATCAAAATCTTCAAGAATCGGGTCACCGGATCGTGAGAAGTGTTTGGTTTCCGGGTCCCACGCTAGGGACAAAAGAGGAAACTTTTTCCCACTCTTTTGGTGCTTGATCCACGAGGTGGCCAACAAGTACACGTCGCCGTAGAACCGGAGCTGCGTCCAAGCCTTTTCTGGAAGCTCTCCCCACTTGATACCGTCGTCCCATTTGGCACGGCCACCAGTTGCTGCCCCGAAGCCAGCCTTGATTTGCGGCAGTGATACACCTTTAGGTAATGTGTGATTTTGGACAGACTGAGGTCCTGGTACTGGAAGATTCATACTTAATTCCTTGTGCTAATGCATTTATGGTCGCTAATGCGATAAACTAATCTAACATTGTTTTAGTGGGAAGCCAATACAAGCACTCAATCAAAAGATTTTGTAGTGAAAGCCAATTTTCGCAAGATTTTGCACAGTAGCCTCCATTAAAACAGCGTTATTGTCAACTTCGTTAATCGGTAGTATGTCTATCATTCCGTGGCGAAGGGCTAGCGCCCGAAGCTCATCCGGAATAAGGTTAGTTCGCAGACAATGCTCGCGTAGCTCGTCCAGAAGTTCATCTGGGATACCGCCAAGACGATCATCATCGGTCATGATGTCTTCCAGCGTCAACTTTTCGTCTGCGTCGTAGGTGCGGTTGAGACTGTATACCTGGGCAATGCGAACAGTGTGGTATACTGACTTGACTTTCCTAACTGGGACCTTGGCCGCCAGAGCAATGGCTTCCATATTCTCCTCCGACGCTCCAACTCTGGACCTAGCCTTCTCTAGCTGCGTGTGGGCCTGCCATGTGGACACTGGTAGCTTAACAAAGTTAGCGTCTTCCTTGATAGAAAGAAGCATCATTTGCTTTATCCACCACTTGGCCACGGAGGCAAACGAGGCTGGCCGCCGGGTGGAATAGCAGCTGACGGCTCTCATAAGGCCGATGGAGCCGTTCTGGAAGTTGTCTAGCATTTGGTGCGGGTTTCGTGCGGTCGATTTGGCTGCCGAATAGGCGGTTCTCAAGTAGGGTGCAATAATAGTGGAGCGGAGCAGCATATACTTAGTATAAGTGTGCCTTGCGTCTCGCGATATGTAGAAGGCGTGCCTATTTAGCTCCAAATCCTCGTCGATCCTGGCGATCAGGTCGCAAATGCGGCGATACTCGTCCTGGTTGTTTTGTTTAGCCTCATATGCCATCCAGTGAAGCTCGTCATAGTAACGCATCTTGGAGGTAAACTCGTGCAGAACGTCTTCGTAGACACCACGAATAAACAAGCATCTTTCCATGGCTTCCTTGATTGGCCCGGTCCTGCTATTTTGGGAGTCAGCAAACATGCGAATAAGTTTATAGGCGTTGACCAAAAAGTCCATTTCGTGAGCTTTGTACGTTCCCTTGGCGTTAACTGTGTCAGGCCCCGCATCTTCTTTTTCGTAGATGTTTTTGCCGTAGGTGTTGCCAGCCGCTACTTTGGTCACCACCTGAATTACCGATCCGAAAAATACGACTGAACATTCCATAATAGAGTGAACTGCCGGAAAAATGCATTGGTCTATTTGGATGAAAAGCCTGTGGACTTCCTCTTGGTGCAACAGTGGGACGGCGAAAACCATCTTTCTGAGGTCTTTGAGTATCTGCTCATCAGATCCACCGATTGTGCCACCTTTTATAGTAGCCTGGTATTTGGCTGCTACCTCGGCTGGATGCAACAAGTTATCGTCGTCCTCTACCTCGATGTCGTCGAGCAGTACCTCGTCTATTTGCGAAAGGCCGGTGGCCTCAGTTATGTCCTTTTCTGATATTTCTGCTAACTCATCTTCCATAAGTGCGGCTTTTGGTGCTATCGGAACCTCGTCTAAGTCGTCCTCGGTGGTGTCATCATCCCAAAACTTGGTAGTAACTTTCTTACGTTTGGACGCCATAGAACACCCCAGCTTAAGCATTTGTATATTATAGTTTTATAAGTAACATTTATATTTCGGTAACGGATGGCATATGCTAACAGCCAAACAAATATTGGACGTAACCAAAAGAAGTCATCCTATTATTATCCAAAATGCCAAAAGGGTCAGAGTACAGTTCAAAAAGGTAGAAGCTGGTTCGGACGCTTATGGTGAGTACAGACAAGTAGTTGCCATCTGCAAGGCCGATTCTATACCACGGCAGGTAACACTGAAATTTTATGGCAGACACGACCTAGGTGCGAAGACTTGGATGTCGTGCACGTGCGAGTATTTTCTTTACGTGTGCGAAGTAGCACTGGAAGGTAAGGATAGTTCGGATATTATTCACTCCAACGGGGCAGCGCCATCTGTCACCAACCCTAGGTTTTCACCTAGAACATGTAAGCATTGCATAGCAGCACTACTTAACGGAGCACAAACGCTAGCTCCAAAGGTGAAGGCTAAGCCAACCAGAACACCTAAGACGACAACCAAAAAGCCAACCAAACCAGAAAAAAGCGCACCTAACAGGTCTGGACGGTCTGGACGATCAGGACGGATGACTAAATAAGGAACCGAAGCATGCGAGTAACAAAGACCTCACTCAGCCAAATCTGCACCAATGTTGGCATCAAAATAAAGGACGGCAAAATAGCACGTGCCGATGCCGATGCCATAGTATTGGCTTACGAAGAGGAAGAGGAGATAGAAGACCTAGATGAAGAGAACGAGGAAGATCAGCCTGACGATTATGATGCGTACTTTTCGCCAGCCGGGAGCTTGGGCAGCCAAATCTCCGTGTCGGTCAATATGAAGCACATAGGCACTTTTAAATCCACAGACGAAGCCGAAAAAGCTCTTCTGGCCTACTTGGACAAGAAGAACTTCTTTCCTAATGTCTGGGAAGTGTCTGACCATGGCAATGTGTCCAAATATGAGTGGTCGTCCGAAAATTCAGAAGCCAAGGTGGTTGGGCGTGTTGCTACGGCCAAGATCTCTGGGTCAATAGAGACTTTTGCTGAGTTTTGGTCTGACAACGGCAAAGTATGGTTCTCTGGTCATGGTGTAAAAGCCGACATAACTCACTTATTTAGTGAACGTGAGGCTAGTACCTTTGACCTTATTTCTGAAGATGACCCGGCAGAGTTAACTTTGCTTATCAAGTATGACGCTTATGCTGGCTACCCAGCTACTCGCGACGACCCAGAATCCGATCCAGAAATAGACTACACTGATGTTAAGCTGGTCATGCCTAATGGCAATAAGATTGACTTTGGCGATATTCTAGATCTTGGCGGTGCTAAGGACGTAACTGATTCGTGGGACAGCCTTGTTGCGGAGAACATAAACGACAATCATTAACAGGAGGCGATAGTGAAATTATCACCGGCTGGTCTGTTTTTGATCAAGAAATTTGAGGGTTTGCATAAACTAAACAAAAACGGCATAGTAGAAGCCTACCTAGACCCAGTCGGTATTCCTACAATTGGGTACGGTCATATTGATGGCGTGCAACTTGGCCAGGTAATCTCTCCGATCGAGGCCGACATCATTCTTCTCGAAGATATAAAGCAAATGGAGGGTTATCTTACCAACTTGGTCAAAGTAGAGTTATTGCAACAGGAATTTGACGCCCTGGTTAGCTTTGTATTCAACGTGGGACCTACTAACCTCGGCAAGTCTCAATTGCTTAAGTTCCTAAATAGTGAGGACAAAAAGTCAGCCGCGCAATGTCTGCTTAGTTGGGACAAGGCAAAGCTAAAGCAGAAGCTGGTTACCTTGCCAGGTTTGACCAAGCGAAGACTAGCCGAAATGCACCTATTTTTGGAAGGCCCTGATACACTGTACGACGAAAACGGAGAAGAAGATTGGACGACAACTTTTCAATACACAGACTCGGCGCACATCTTGATCACAACCAACCCAAAGGACAAATGGCGGCGTCTAAGCTAAGGGAAGTACTTAGTCAATTCTCACTTAGCCTTGATATAAGAGAAACTAATGGTAAGTGCACCGTGGTAGTTAATCACCAAGTTGGCAGTAGCATGTACTTGGCCAACTCGGCAGAGGAAGTATTATGGCTAGCAAAACAGAGCGAAGTGGTATCTGGAAGCCCATCATACACTAAATACGTCATAAACACTATTAGTCAATAACCGCCGCTAGTGGATGAACGCCGTGTGACGCGCCCTTACGCTCGAAAACGACCCTGTCAGCAAACCCACTAACGGTCTGCCCCTCAAAGACCGCAACAAAGCCTACACCCTCCAGTATCATAACTGGCGCTCTCTACCTGGCGGCTGTAGGAAACAACTACGATGTCAGTTGGTACGTGGCTCGTCATGGTCATCTCACTTTAGCTAAGATCTGATCGGCCTGCGGTAGGTATTCAGACAAGAGGTTTACTGACAAATCGGCAGAATCTAAGCCCCTGGCTTGAGCGCTCTTTAGCAGCTTGATTTTGTCGTCCCGATCGAGCAAGGCTGCGATCTCATTTCTGGCTGAGGTTAGCTGATGTTGGGCCGCTGAGGCCTCCACAAACGCTTCGGCTGCAGCCTTAAACCTGTCAAAAGACGAGTCCGTATGCTGGATTGGGCTGAACAGCACTTCTACTTTCTTCATTAGTCTCTTAACTTCGTCGCTCCAATAGTCAGGCAAACCAACCATTTCTGCATATTTAATTTTGGCATACTCACCCAAGGCGCCCTCAAACCTAGTCCGGAACTCGTTTGACCACTTTTTCCTAGACATGCCCATCGCTTGAACTTGCATCTTTTGCCTCCCCAACTAACTTTTCGGCACGGGCGGCCTGGAACTTTAGTCCCACGTCTGCCTCTTACCTAAGGTAAGACCTTCCTTACCTGATGTAAGAAGGTCTATCTAGATATCTCTTTGATTCTCTCTACGCGTTCCTTGTCGCTAATGTTTTCACCCACAAGGTATTCGATTTCCTGCTCTGTCATTTTGCTAGCTGGGTTTGGGACCCAAGCCCAAATATATGCCCAGTTATCATCCTTTGCAACCTTTGCTCTGTGGGCACCATCAATAGTGCCACCAATAGTGTCAACGACGACAGGCGGGACATCATCTGGGCTCTTAGCTGCCCGAATATCAGCCATGTTAGTGTCGTCTTGATTGTTGTGATGAGGTTTTACTTCCTTAGGGTCCACCTTTTTCAGCGCCCACTTCTTGTAGCCGCCACCGTTGTAACACATAAACGTCAAGGCACCAAAGGTTTCTAGCCAGTCCTCTATTGATTCTGACGGCTCAGACTCCATGGCTTGGCTATAGATCATGTCGTAAAAGGTCTTGTCACTGGCTTCCTGCCTGCTAGCACTAATTACTGCCAAGGCTTTCGCAACATCACTTTTCTTAATCTTGCCTTCTACGACGGCAATTCCTGACGAGACAAGCTTATTTATGGCTTTTTGCATGCGGTATCTCACTATAGTTTTATCCTAGTGTTGAAAATATCCTTTTCCTCATCAGTAGCTGCTCTTAGTATGTTGTCTTTCATAACCCTAACTGATATCGGCTTGTCGTTAGTAACTACCGAATAAGTGTCTTGGTTAATCTTTCTTACAACACATAGGTGTTTGCTAGTCCTGTAACCGCATTTCTTAAGCCAAACAACCACGTCGCCAACCTGATGATTCATACTTCCTGCCTATGCTTAGTATTTGGCATCTTTTACTATGAACCAAGACACTCAGCTTAGTCACGCTTTCCTACCGCCAGTAATAATTTTTTGGTTTATGCCCTCTAACGACCAGCCTACAATGTCCTGATATATTTCTATTCTGGACTTGACAAACATGCCAGACCTTTCCAGGTCCTGTTGGCACAGAACACAAACATCAATACCCATAGCTTGGCGTGCCGATGGGACATCGTCCCCACACTCCTGGCACTCTGTCATTTCTCGTCTCCGTCAGTTAAAAACTCACAGGTTCGAATAGCGGCAGAAAAACTAGTATGTCTCTAGGTCTTCGACCGACTCTTTGGTGTTGTGGAAATCTATGAACACGTCACCGTCGTCATCGTCAGCATCATTATTTATGCACTTGGAATTGGCAAAGAAGTAGTCCCACACGGCCTTGTCCTTGATAACTTTGTACAAAGGTTTGGTGTTATCTTCTTCTGCCACCATGACCAATGATGTGAAATGTTTAAGGTGCTCAGATGAAATCGCATACACTCTCATTTGACCGTTCCAATCAGCAAGAAGAACCTCTACGTTCTCACTAGCTTGCACGTGCTTCGCCAAAAAAGCCTTTGCGTCCTTAACTTTCACTTTGTTATTAACTACTTTAACACCGGCTTTTGACAATTTGGCTACTAATTCAGTTTTTTTCATGTTTTTCTCCAAAACCATTAACATAACTAGAAAATTTCTCCGCGCTTTCTTGGTACTGCCGACACAAGCTCTACTACGTATGAACCTGTCTCATTAGCAACAAACCTTTGGTCAACCAGCCTAATCTTGCCACTGGTCCAGATCGCCTTAAGTCCGTAGCTCTTTTCTCCGTTGCCAACGTCAACCACATTGACTATCAGGGAGCCCTCATTTCGACCAATACTGGCCAAAATGAGACGCTCATCATCCTTTGACACTCTGAAGCCACGCGCCACTTTATCGCCATTTCTTAGGAACTGCAACACAGCAATGCCTCCTTAGCTTCTCACGTCTATTACCATTCCGGGCATCAAACTCTTGTCAGGACTTTTGTGTCCATCTACCAGCCACACTAGCTGATCGTGCGGCACGCCACACTCAACATATTCAGGTATCTCCCCATCGGTCAACACAATGAACGTATTTTCCAACCCGAACCTACCAGCGGCAAAGGCCACAAGCGGACTCATATCGGTTCCGCCACCTCCTCGGCACTGCTTGGCATCCAAGTCGCCGTCAAAATAGCTTATGCCAGCTTCCGTAGTGTCGCCGTAGATGATCGGAAATCCAAGATCCACAAGACCGCACGACACAAGACCTTGCAGCTCCTTGGCTATTTCACCAAACCGCCTTGCCAAAATGGAAGCAGATGTGTCTATGATCACCACAATTGATATACCAACCGACCTTTTGCCGGACGACAATAGACCAAACCTTCGGCTGGGCCTTCGCCACGACGGCACATTGGAGCCAATGCCCTCGCCCAAAATAGCGTCTCTCAGAGCCGTTTGCCATGGGACCTTGTTTTTGTGATAAATCTCTTGTTTCAGGTATCTGGCCAGCATATTGCTCGCATTGCCGTATCCGGTGCCTGAGTCCAACTTATCCAGTATCTTGGCTAGCAGCTCTCCGTTTAGCGAATCAGTCCCTGATAGCGCATCGACATCGCCAGCGGCAGCACCGTCTAGCGTCACAAATTTGGTCATGTCTAGCTCAATGCCAAACTCGCTACGCAAAAATGACTTACAGTGCTCGAAATACCTGATTAGCTGGGACAGGTGCAAATATGGAGCTGGGTTCATGCACGCTGGCCAATAGCCTCTGTAGATTAGGCCTTCACCTGCCAGCGTATTGACTAACGGCTCGAACAGCTTTTGACTATCCTTGCTGACAGTCAATAGCGACCCAAAGATATGAGTAGCTATGTTCTTGTGAGTCAGTGCACTGCTAGGCAAATCTTTGATAAGAGCGTTTATCAATACATCGGCCATGATGTTCTTGGTGTGCCCGTCCACCGACAAGTGGGTGTGGAGATGACCAAATAGCAAATGGAAAAATTCATGGATGCACACAGCCACTTGCTCTTTTGGCGACAGATCGCCCATGAACTTTTCGTTAAATACAATCAGCGGCTCCTTGCCATCAAAAGTAGCAAACGCCGTCCCGCAGTAGGTGTCGGCTCTGGTCAGCCTAATCTCAGTAAGCAGAACTAGGTCTTCCAGTCCCTTGAACTCTTTCAACATCTCGGCAGTGAGACTTTGGATTGGTAGCATCATGCGATTCTCCTCGCCTTGATCACGCCCAAGATAGTTTCGTCTCTCGATATCGCCAGATACTCCGACTCGTCCGTCTCCCTAAGTTTGAGAAGGGCCGAGAACATGACGCTAGATACGACATCAAAGTTAGTTATTTGCAACACCAAACGCATAAGTATCTCGTGCTCACGCCCACGCATCAGATCAAAACACACAGCCGATAAACAATCTGTCAGTATTGACACGTCCACCGTGTTCAAAGTCTCAATAGCTGCCGACAGGTCGTTTCGTAGATCGTCAATGGAGATTATTGCCCCGGTATTGCCAGCAATACGCTTTAGGTACAGAAGGGCAGACGCGCCGACTATCCCAAAGTACAACTCTCGCTTGATATCGTGCGAGATAGCAGGGTCCTCTTCCATTTTGGCTACTGTGGACCATCCACGGTTGGTTTTCTTCACTGGAAGCTTAAACTGGTCCTCCTGGTCCGAAAATTCGGTAGGATGGTCCCGAAGGAAGTTAAATAGCGCGATATTCTTGCCGCCACGTTTTCCTGACTCATGGCTGATCCAGTCTTCCATGGACGGAGCAAAATTGATAAACGCCAATCTGGCGTTTAGGGCTGGCCCTAAATCGTGGGTCTGGTATCCACCACCGGGAGGGTTCATAGCCGCCATCAAGTGCCAAGATTCTGGCAGGGTGTAGCGCAGGATACGCCTAAATGCTATAAAATCCAGCAGTGCTGCCCTGACATCGGTCTTGGCTCGATTCAGCTCGTCAAGCAAAATGATGCCAGGCGTGCGGAGCGAGGCGTGCGGAAACATTTCTGGGCGCATATGCTGCGTGAGCTTCTCTTTGGACAGCACCTTCAAGTCTTTGATTTCGAACTGATCTAAGCTTCCGTCTGGGAACCGCATCACAACAAGGCGGCCTTCAATGCTCATAAGCTCACCAACACCGCGAGGTGTCTCGCACAGCGTGCTATCTATGATTGCCGGAAGACCCAAAATGTCTGGCGGTTCTAGTTGGGCCACCTGGAGCGGCAAAAATTCGCCACCAAGGCTAGCGGCCAACTGCTCTCCTAGCGAGGTTTTGCCTTTCCCAGACCCGGACACCAAGCAGGGCACAGCGCCATTTCGCCAGCAAGCTTCGATCATTAGCTTTGTACCATTGATATTTGCCATGTTAGCGACCTGCCTTTCCGACGCTGTCTAGGATCATTGCCATATCAAACGGCATTGTACTACTTACCTTTTTGCACTCCTCGATGGTAGCTTTCCATCTCTTCAGAGAAGGCACTAAACATACCTCGTTGCCTTTGTATCCAAACAGCTTAGTCTCATGAATAGCCTCTTTACCATAGACTACGTTGACTTTGAGCTTTATAATTTTCTTCCATTCCTCCGACAGCATTGGCATAGCAGCACAATACGAGGTTAGGACATTGAAGTGCAGCTTCAGATCTGTGTGCAGCAGGTTGACTTCCCCGCTGCTCATAGCACACGGGCTATCGCCAAGGTACCTAAGCATCTCGTGCTGACAGCCTTGACATTTGGCGTGGTTTCCGGACTCGCTGGCACCTAGGATAGCCACTGTGCTGGACCTACTTGCCGCTTTCAGCGGTGAAGCAAACTTGCCGTCATCGTATGGCGCAATTCCAGCCTTGAGGTTGTACGCACTAGGAAGAAAGAGATAGACGCCCGTCAGATGAGAGTTATTAAGCGCAAAGGCTTTCGGGTCGGAGAAATACTCACACATCTCGGCCACTGGGACTGATTGCGGTACGAGGAGACCAGCGCCCATTGGCGCAACGTAGTACAAGGTCATTTTGACGCTCCTGAGCCTGCGGCTCGTGGCTGGATAGTCCAGCAGTTATTGTTTTACCACACTTGACGCTCTGTGTCAATAGTCAATACATACCACCCCCTAGGTATTACCCACCAAGGATACACGGTACTTTTCGGCACGGAATGGCTCTGACTTTAGTTGGAGGGGGGAGGGTAGGGTGTGAGGCACCCTACCGACCTAGACAATGATCGCGCTACACCATTACACTGCATGACCTTACTTAACCAAACCGATACCTCATCGCACGCTACTAGACATTACCTTTACCGCTTAGCTTTTAGCCGGTAGATCTCTAGCGTCTGGCTAGCAATGATATCTCTTAGTTCTTGTAGCTCAGCAGAACTGTCAACCGCCGAAAGCTCCTGGACGCTAGCTTCTAGTTTGGCCACCACGCTGTCGGAGTTGGCCGCCTTAGCCTGCATCACGCCAATCTGATTCTCCAATTTGGCTATCATGCTGACTTTGCTGTCGTAGTCAGCTACCTTATCCTGCATCAGACCAAGTTGCTTTTCGTAATCAGCTACTCTGGCCTGCATCAGGTTGATTTGCTTATTCTCCAACTTGGCTATTAGGTCAGGCTGTTGCGCCTGCTGTGGTGGCGACTGCGGCTTAATCTCTGTATGTTTAGGAGTAACTGGCTCACTCTGTGAGTATGGGAACGTGACTGGGCGAATAGCGATAGGGTCAACCTTTTTGCTATAATAAGGCTGACCCTTTACTACCGGCTGAATAATCTCCTCCTCTGGCTCGTCCTCCTCATGGTACACTATCGTTGGTGGTGCCAGCTCAGGCGTTGGCTCCTTGGCACCAAACTTAGCCTTCCAGACGGCCAGTGAGGCCGGGGAAATGTCGTAAGCCAAAGCTACTTCTTCGGCAGTGTTACCATCAGCTAGGAGCTGAAGCGCTTCTAACTTCTCACTTTCGGATAAATACTTATTCTTCTTGCGGGACTTGGCCTCGATAGGTGCTGCAGCTTCGACTGTGGACGGCTGCACATCCGGGGCTAACGTTATTTGCTTGCGCCTAATCTGGGAGTGCACCACACTCTGGTACTGATTCTTCCAGGCAAACAATTTGCCCTGTGGGAGGTCAAGCTCCTTGGATAAGTCCTTCATGTCCGGCTTATCTACCACAATTCGCCTAACTACGTTTAACTTTTCTTGCTCGGAATATTGACGTGGCAGCATGCTGTCTCCTGAGCCTGCGGCTCCTGGCTGGATGAGCCCAGCCGCGTTTTTTTACCACACGTGACGCCTTGTGTCAATACTACACTGAATAATTACCAGGGATATGGCACGCTAACATACTAAGCTGAGCGTCCGACTTGACAAGCCATGACGCACTGTGTTATTTTGCCTATAACTATTAACCAGTGGCATATGAGGCAAGCGTGAGTAGTTATTACATCCTGGTGTTTGACAATGGAAGCGTAGCAAGAATTACGCATGGTAGGCATAATTCTGTCAGCGATGCGCTTAAGGAGCAGTACGGCACCATTACAGAATGCCTGTTTGCCAAAGCCAACAGGAAAGCTGATACTCTCCAGATCGCTACTGGCAACATTGACGCTGAGTGGTGGGAAATATACCGCAATGCTGAAGGCAAGTACGCTAAGCGCAAAACAAACCAACCGAAACCCAAAGTGGTACACTAATAAAGAAGGTAACGAATCATGAGCACTAACTCGCAACGCAGTTTTACTGCTGGCCTCTACAAAGGCATTGAACAAGGATATAAGGATGGCCACATAGACGGCCTCGTCGCTGGGGCGGCAGCGGTAGTTGCGTTACCTCTACTTATCCTGACAGCACAGCGTGGATTACGGGTGTTTGAGAGAAAAGTTTCTAAACTAAGAAGGAAATAACGAATCATGAGCGATAGTTGCGCAGAGAGCATACTTAACTAAAAAAGAAGGTAACGAATCATGAGTCAAAAAAGTTTTACCTGTGGCCGCCACATAGGCCACGCTGAAGGACGAGCTGAAGGACGAGCTGAAGGACGGGATGCAGTCGTAAGAGCGGGTTTGTTTGGCGGCCTGGTAGGTGCACTGGTAACTGGAGTGCTAGTCTGGGGGGTCAAGAGGCTTTTTAGTAACCCTGCGAAACAGCCAAATGACGCGATTGACGAGACGGAAGATAACAAACTTCCAGAACCAAACGTTGACGAAACGGAAGATTGAAATATTCTACCAATCGCTACTGTTGACACTGGTGGTAGATGTACCGCAACGCGGAAGGTAAGTACGCTAAGGGCAAGTCAACCCAAACCAAAAGTGGTATACTAATAAAGAAGGTAACGAATCATGAGCACTGACTCGGACAAACTGAAAAAATCAGATATAAAAGCAGTCGTAAACGCCCTAACTGAGGCCAATAGTCTTAATAATTTCTGGTCCAGAATAAAGGAGTTCGGTGTAGAAGCGTTTTGCCCATACTGCGGCGACTATTACTACTACTCCATTGATGAAAGCGACGAGGAGTTAGATGTTGGCAGTTGGAAATGCGAAAGCTGCGACAAAGAGGTATCAGCTAACTTATATAAGTTAGAAGTAAGGTTGATACCGATAGGGTGGCATGGTCATGGTTCTGTTTAATAAATGCGGCTTAGTTGGCGGCAATTATAAGCGAATATGACCTAGGGCATTCTATTAAACTCTTCAATCGTCGCATAGACTGGACCAAAAAATACTGCTTGGCACTTACGGCACCTTACCAACCTACTTCTTTGGTGGTAAACAGTGCCATTCCCACATGGTACAAAGCTATGCCTAAACAACCGGCATCGCCAATATTTAAACCACTTAAACATACGGCTCCAGCGCACTGGTTTGGGCGTAACTGAATTGACCGCGCAGGTCGTTAACCGCCAGAGTGGACCAACCGGCCCTTTTCTCTATCTTCCACGTCTGGTCATAGATCGCAGCTTGCTGGATATCCTCGTCGTGGGAGATAACAAAGATGGTGTCCCACCTGCCTCTTAGCGATGGCAAGAAGTCATTTATATACTTGTACTTGCCGATAGCGTCAAGGTTAGAGTCTACCTCGTCAAGAATCAACATATTGGTGCGCTTGGTGTTAACCACGCACTCGGCCATGGTAACCACCAGAGCGACCGACAGGCGGCGAGCTTCTCCTCCGGACATGCTGGATATGTCGTGCTCATACCGCACTAACTCCCCGGTGTCCGGATGCTTGCCAAGCCTGGAAACCAGGATCTCAACGTTACCGGCATCAGTCACGTGGCTAAAAGACATGTCGTTATCATCAAATAGTCTTGCCGCATTGTATGGTAACCGTTTGATGATGACGTCCATGACGCGGCTAATAGCGTCTACCCTCAGGCCCTTAGGTCCGTAGGCGTCGGCCATGGTCTTCCAAAACAGCTCATGAAATTTAAGGCCGTCCAGGCCGTTGTACTCCTGTTGAAGCTTGTCTATGTCCAGACCCAAGCGTTTTTTGGTTGCGATGTTGGTTTGGGCTATACCAAGCTTACGGTTGCAATCGTCTACTATTGCTTCGTACTTCTCGCTGACCGCAATTACCTCCCGCAGGCTATTGACTGCCACCTCCTCGGGTTTACCGGCGCCGTATTGGCTGTGGTACCTAAGCAGTCTGTTTATCCTTTGCCCCTCTTCGCGGAGCAAATCTAACTTCTTCTGGTAGTTGGTGTCGTCCTCTACATCGTGTAGAATTGGAACTGGGTTGGCCAGAACAGACCTGACTTGCAAAAACTTCTGGTAAACAGCGGCTTCCTGATCCTGCTGCCTCAGCCTAGCCAGCTGCTCCTCTGTCGGCTGTTTTGCTGTAATGCTGGATACCAGCGCTTCTTTTCTGCTAGCCAGTCGGTTGTTGTTTCTTATTGAGGCCAATTGGCTGTTGGCCAGCGTTAACGCTGCCGTAAGCTCGTTGGCGTCAGATTCCGAGGGTGCCGCACCAACAAAGTCCTGTCCGCATTCTGGACACCTTCCAGCATTGGCGTGCTTGTGCCTGCGGCCAAGATAGGCTAATTGTCCTTGCAAATCGGCTATTTTTTGTTCCAGATCGGCGGTGGACGCATGGCTAACATTAGCCAGGGACTGATACTCATGCCGGACCGCGCTTTGGCCGTCCCAGGACGCCCTAAGATTGTGAAGCGACCTGTGCTCTTCGATGTTGTACTTTTCGATGCTAGGAAAACGACCCAATAGGTTTGCCATCTCTTGTTCACTGGCCAACCGGAGCTGAATTAGACAAAGAATTTCCCGGTTTTGCTTTCTCAACTCCTTGTTCTTAGCTAACCGGCGCTCCAGCCCAACTACGAACTCTTGATTTTCCGCCATGGATTCACTAGGACTCTCGTATAGATCAAAGATTTCTGCCAACGGCACATATGCTGCCCACCGCTCAGTAGCGGTAACAATGGCTCGTCTTTTTTTGGTGGTTTCCGCTAATTCGCGCTTTGCCTTGTCAATGCTCTGCTGAAGCAGCGTTAGATCGTCGTCTGGTATGGTGGCTAGCTGCGCAGAAAGAGCAGCAATAGTATGGGAGAGGCCAGACAGCTTATTGATTTCGTTTCTGGTTGACAACAACTTTGCTTTGGCAGATTCCAAAACTGTGTCCCACCGCTCGTCTAGGTCGAAAAATTCAGCTATGTACTTCTTGCGCTCCGATGGCAGCCCAGAAATCAGCACATGGGACGCGTGCTGCGTAAGATGGACCGACCCTTCGAACTCTTTCTTTGACAGTCCTAAGATTTGCGAAGCCTCTTTGGCCTCCTCCAGCACACTGTGGTGACCGATAGCCTTGCCATCAACAGACACCTTGTGCTTCCACTTGCCAGCCACTCTGTTGTACTCTATCCTAATAGGCTTACCTCTGATCAAAAGGTCAACCGAAAAGAAGGCGTCGTCACCGAACGTGACGAGGTTGTCTTTTTTGTGACCTGTGGAGGTAGAGCCGTAGAAAATAGCCTCCAAAATGTTAAACATGCTTGACTTACCCGTCCCGTTGGCACCTACGACGGAGATTATGCCTTGGCCACTGAGGTCCACATCCAAGTTTCTGAAGGTACGACCGTTTTTGATAGTAAGTCGTTTAAATTCAACATTAGGCTTTAGCATCAAGTCGTTTCCTTACGTATTCTACCCACTCGTCCGGCATATTGCCAGGGTCCACCTTTTGGTCGCTTGGCATCAGTGGCAGATCGATAATCTCAACATTCATGGAAGGTGCTATCTCGTAGTAGACTTTTCTAGCAGTCTCGTATCCAGGCAGATCGCCATCAAACAGGACAATCACCAAGGGCGGTAGCTTGGTTACTAGGCGAGCCAACTTCTCTTTCGAAAAGTTTTCGACACCCAAGATCGCCATGGCTGGTATGCCGCACGACATTAGTCTCATAGCATCGTATTGGCCCTCGACCAGCACGACAGGAGACATAAACGGCACCGCGTCGTAGAGGAACAGTACCTTCTTAGCCTTGCCGTGCGTGGAATACTTTGGTATGTCGCAGCCTGGGCGCCTGTTTAGGTGGCACAGCGTATAACCAAAACTGTCGCCAGCCATGGTTAACGGAATGTGCAGGTACTCCTCTCGCGTTTTCGGATCAAAGTACAGCCCAGCGCCTATTTGCTCACAAAAAGACTTAGTCAGGCCGCGCCATGAGAACTTGTTTGGCAGCTCTTCTACGCCCCTTAGCACCCTGGCCTCTTCCGTATCAACAGCTGCGAACATGCCGGAAAGCATGGCGCCAAGCTCAGGAGCGTCCATCGCTGTCGGTATTTTAGGTCCACCCTGGTAGCGAGGCTGTGGCCTGGCACTTGGTCCGGATTGAGGAGACACTTCTTCGCCACCAAATAGCGCTGCATGGAGCTTGTTCCAACCGCCTTTCTCACCGCAACCAAAGCAGTGAAAGGAGCCTGGCGTTAGCTTGTAGCCAACGTGCACGGATAGCGACGGCGTCTTTTCATTGTGCCAAGGGCAATTCAGAAAGATTTCCGCCCCTCGCTGACGACAACCGCGAGACAGCAGCACCTCTATCACGTGCAGGCGCAGCGTCTCGGCTTCTAGGGTTGGCATCGCTTCTCTCATAGGTCGTCGTCCATCTCAAAGGAGCAGACACTGGCGCCAAGGTTTTCGAGCACGACCACGCGGGAATCGTGGGACTCCATAGGACAGTTTGCTAGCACGAAATTTCTGGAACACCTTTTACCTAGCACTTCCTTGCTTATAGACATAGCCAGCCCTCCGTCAGGCAAAACCAGCAGCGAAATCGGCCCCGCACTAGTGGCAAGCTTGTAATAGGTGTCCATCGTGGCAGTTACCGGCGAATTACCCATCATCTGGCGCGATAGGGAAGCCCTCATACCATGTTCAAACAACCGGTGGGAAAGGTCCCTGCTGGTAAGAAGCAGTTGCGGTTGTGAAGTCAGGATGCGAGAAATCACGGTTGGCTGGCTCATAGCATAAACCATGTTAGCATCAAGCGACAGCATCACCACTGGGACCCTGGCGTCGCTTCTGTTCCCGTTAACTACGGCTACCTCAAGCTGACGCCCGGCATCTTCGAGAAATACCGAATGGCCGCCGATCTGCCCGTTGTATGTTATAACAACCTTCATGCGTTCTCCTGTTATTAGGTGGCTAGGTTATTTTAAAAGTCCCTCATTCAATAAAGGTTTGCTATGAAAATTGCATCAAGTTTTGTGGCTTCAGTTTTGCTTATGGGCGCTGCGAGTCAAGTATTTGCAGCTGTTCCAGCCGAAGTAATTGAGATCAAAAGCATTCAGTACAATGGTTCAGGATGTCCCATGAGTACTGTGGCAGAGAATGTTTCGAGCGATAAGCAAGCATTCACGCTATCTTTTTCTGACTATGTTGCCGAAGCTGGTCCCAATCTTCCTCCTTCCAGTGGCAGGAAGAATTGTCAGTTAACTATGGTTTTGAATGTTCCAGCTGGCTGGCAGTTCTCTATTGCTAGCTTCTATTATCGGGGATTTATGGAACTCGATACCGCTATGAAAGCACAACAAACCGCAAGTTACTATTTTCAGGGTCAAGGCGCGACCGGCAAATTTAGCTCGAATAAGACCGGCCAGTATTCTGGCGACTATGTATACAACGACAATATTGGACTGTCGTCCGCTATCTGGTCAGCTTGCGGGGTTGAGCGTGCCCTTAACGTCAATACTTCAATTCGTGTATACAATACCAATAGCTCGAAATATCCAAATTCTAGTGGTTTGATCACCACTGATTCTGTGGATGGTCAAATAAAACAAATCTGGGGCATTACCTGGAGACAATGTTAATCTTCGAACGGACATGGTCTTGGAATAACCCGGACACAGGGTCAACGCGCCAACCGGGTTTTGGACAGTTATAACAGGTGAGCATATGATAGTCAGAGTTGAATACAAGCAGAAGCCGCTGACTGGCTTGATAAGAATATCGCAGTACAACTCGCGAGGAACACCTTCGGAGTACACCCTGCAACTTTTTCACGAGATACGTGGCCTACTGCCCATAAAGCAAACGGCGTTTAGGACACCAAACGAAGCGATAGCCTTCGCCAGCACGCAGGGCTTCCAACCGTTTGGCTGGATGACCACTACTACTTGACCTTTGCCGGTGCTTCCTGCGCAGCCTCCTTAGCCTTGTTCGCTGTTTTTGCTAAGCCATGTTTAACCTTGTGCAAATTGCTGGAAGTCTCGTAAACGTACCAATTTTGCATTTTGATGTTCGTCTTGGTGTCCGAAGTTAAGTGGGCCTGAGTTGGTAGGGCTTGACTTGATTAGATACGACAATATATAGGGTACGTCAGACGCTTTACGAAGACTGTCATTGAAATTCCACTCAAACTAACCTACCAAGTGCCTGTCTTAGCAATTATAGCGATACGTTGGAGTCCAGGAAATTCTCGCTGTGTCAGAATGCTGCTGCCTAGTATTATTTTAATGGAATAGGAAAAGCTACATATTTACCATAAGGAACAACATGAAAAAAATATTTACCGCGTGGTTACTAGTTGCTGGATGTGGTGATAATTCATATGAGAGAAAGTCATTGCCAATGAACGACAATCTCACGTTTTCTAGCGTTGTCCCGGCTCTTGTGGCCGAGATTAATCGCGTGAGGGTCGCGCGCGGTTTGAGGAAAGTTACGGCAACGGCAGGACTTAATTGTGCCGCCCAGCGTCATGCTAAGGATATTGGCACGAGGCATGTTTGTAGTCATACTGGATCAGATGGAAGTTCACCTTGGGCTCGCGCTAGTCGCTGCGGGGCTAAAGCTGATGGTGAGATCATCGCGTGCGGTCATCGCACACCAGCTGCGGCTGTGCAGGGATGGACCAAGAGCCCTGGACATGCTGCCATTATGTTCAACCCTAATCAGACCATCGTCGGTGCTGCGATGGTAGATAATTATTGGGTGGTAGATTTCTTATGAATTAGACCATGTAAAATCGGCATGCCACTTGTTACACTATAAGGAGCTTATGAAATGAAAACACTTCTTTGTATTGTTTTATTTTGCAGTTTGGCAGCCTGTGGCTCAAATAATTATGACAGTAAACCGCTTTCTATTTGCGGCTCTACTAGCGACTTCACTCCGATTAATAAATACAATGGACCTTTAACGTGGGTGCAGACCGTAGAGGGTGCTGTCGGCATGCTAAAAGGATGTAGCGGGACTTTTATCGGCAAACACGGAAATAAGCCGAATCTATTCATAACTGCTGGTCACTGTGTCGTCAAAGGTGATGCAGTGAAAGTCAAATTTAATTACGAAGCTAGTCCAGACGGTCCTCAGAAAACGATACAGGGGATCACTTTGGAAAGCAGAGACAATCCAGACTACGCGCTGATTAGTCTTGAAGCTAATCCTGGCGTAGCGCCGACTCGATTCGGTCGTCCTAGTTCAACGCTTGCTATCATCCAGCATCCTGAGACAAGGCCAAAAGTAATTGCGTTCGGGAAATTGGCAAATAATTCCACTGCTAGTAGAATTAACTATTCAAATCTTGATACTCTTCCCGGCAGTTCTGGATCAGGGATTTTGAACAACTCTGGCGATCTTGTTGGAGTCCATACCAACGGAGGCTGCTCAGCATCAGGCGGAGTAAACAGCGGTTGGAGTCTATCTAGTATTATCGCTGCGTCCGCTATCTTATGATTCAGTGACAGCGATCATACTTGATACCAGCGTTGCCATAATTTCAGAAGGGACAACACAGCTCTGGTGTTTACCTTCAGCCTCCGATAGATTTTAGCATTACGTCACGTTACCGTCTTGCCAGCACAAATGCTAGACAAGTTACAAAAGTATTTAGATTAGTTTTTGTCACCTAGTTGGCGATAGAACTCCATAACGCTTGTATCAGCAATGACAGACCTTTCGTCCCAGGCTTCAACATACAAGCCGCCTAGGCTCCTAGATCGGCTCAGAGCAACATAAGCCTGGCCAGCCTCCCAAAGCGACGTTAGCGATACAGAGATACGGTCAACACTGATACCTTGGGCTTTGTGGATAGTTGACGCCCACGCCAGTTTGATAGGGAAATTGGTTGCTGTTGCCAACACCAACCCTCTCTCGTCGCAATAATCAAAATTAGCATGCGCAACATCCACTATGTCGCCTGACAGCAATGATACTGTGATGTTACCATCTTCGATGTGTTCAACTATCCCTAGGCTGCCGTTAAAGTACCTTCCTGCCATATCGTTACGTAACAGCATTATCATCGCACCAGCCTTGATCTCCAGCAACTCCGGTATTTGCATACTACTAGCCAGCGATTTCCAATACATGCTGTCGCCGGAAAAGCCTGTTGGTATATGATGGAGTTTGTCTGGCAGACCAACCAGTTTCCTGGAGTTGTAGGCGTCCACTTCTGCACGACGTGGATACAAACGGGTGCCTTCGAAATTATCAGGAGGAACCGGTCTGGTGTTAAGAAACGAATACACTGATTCGTTCATGTTGCCTTTCCGTACGTGGCCAAGAATTTCGATGTACGAAGCATCGCTGGTACGAACAACCTCCGTTAGGTACACAGTGGTTAAATCTGACCACTCCCAAATTGGGTGCAAAAAAGCCCAATCGGTAATCTTGCCATTAGAAATAGGAGCCAGTTGCGCAAAATCTCCAACGGCAATAATTTTTATTCCGCCCCAGGGCAGTTCTGACTTCCTAACACGTCTTGCTATCTGCTCTGCTGCTTCGAGAACAAAGCCACTAAGCATTGATATTTCGTCTATAACCAATGCGGTACATTCTCTTAGTCTCCTAATAACTGATGACGACTTTGCCCCCTTGTCCACGATGTCAGAGAGTTCGCCAGAACAAAGCCCAAGGCCAAAGAAGCGGTGAAAGGTAGACCCACGAAGGAGCATTGCAGCGGCGCCAGTAGAGGCAACAGCGAAAACCCCACCGGTGCCAAATCGACAACGGTTGCTCATAAGGAATCTTTTGATTAGCTCAGATTTTCCTGTCCCAGCAGCGCCAGTAAGAAATATATTGGATTTACTGTTAAGTAAATCCAATGCTTGTTTTTGTCCAGCGGTTAGCTGAAATGAAGCAGTTTCTGAGTCAACAGCTGCCTTCTGGTATGGCCGATTTTGTAATAGTGCCTTGAAATCCACAGTAAAACTCCGCATTGGTTGCATGCTTACTACGGCCTTTTAGGTCTTCGCATTGGTAGTTTAATGATTTAGGCACATGCATAGCTAATACTATCTATAAGTACTTATTCCATCGCTACTTGTCGAAGCTGATTAAAATATAATAGATAATCAAAACGACAAAGACCATAGTTAAGATTTGAGTGATCATGCTTATAACCTCCTTTATAGCCTAGTTGTATGTGGAAAACTTAAACGGCTGATCTCGAAAGAGATCGCCAACGTCCTCGCGGCTTATCTGAGTATCTAGAGGCTGTGGCTATATTCAGTCCTGCATGCAATAGCTTCCGTCAAATTCCTGGGAGGATGAACAAAGATCCTCATTGAGGACAAACTCGCCGTCAACTGGTTCACTTGTGACGTCAGCCATGACTTCATCTGTGACTTCCTCGGCAACACTTACTTGTTTAGGCTTGATGGTCATGGAAACTAGCGCATCTTTGCAACTGGATGCGCCTGGGCCATGAGTACGTAGTACCCCAGTTGGGCCGTCTTGCGTCAGAATGCCCGCAAACATAAAACCTGACTCGTCGCTTCGCCCTACATAGCCTAAGGTTGTCATGCCATTGGGGGCGGTAAACGTGGATTTGCTGACGGCGTCATCGAACGACTGTGACAGCAGCAGCATGTCACCCTTGCGGCCATTAACCGAAGGAAACAGGCTATCTGCATCATTATCGCAACCACGGTTGGCCCAAGAGCGAACCGGAGAGCTGGTGTCGGCACCACGCAGAGCCGTCATAATAGCCCAACCAGGGTTGCCACTGGTATCCTGATTCATATCGAATAAGAAGGCTCCGGGTTCGCTAGAGGTTGCAGTACGAGTGAACACAACTTGAGCCAAATCCCGTCCACTATATTTGTTTTGGAAACGGGTGCAAAATTTGTCAGATTTTGAGCTGCAATCAGCAATATTCAAACATTGGTAGCCATTGTCTTCCTTGTAGCATTCGGCGCGGCGCGTCCAGCCGTTGACAGCGTAGGGAAGCAGATCATCAGTACGATGCAACACCAGTACCAACAAATCTCCAACGGCGGTGTTGTTTGGTTGAGCAATGGTAACGCGCTGGCCGTCGCTATCCCATACCTGTGTTGTGCCAATCAGTTGAATTTTTCCAAAGGCCGTAGTACTGCCTAATAGTATCAATAAGATGCGGATCACTTTGTTGAATCTATACATAATTGACTCCTTCGGTTTGGTTGACACGAAATTAGCCAGATAAGGTGAACTGTTGTCGGCCACGATTTTATTGCCATTCTGACATAGGTTATAGAATATAGTGCTCAATGCGGTCGCATCGCACTAGGCTACGGCCACAGTGGCCGTAGCCTACAACGCCCACCCTGTTAAGGAGCTGATACTGCGGCTGCTGGAGACTGAGTGGCATAGTGTTTATATACTAAGGCGCCGCTAATCCCAAAGACAATTACCCACACAGCTATCATAACCATCTTAATCAGTTCCATAAAGCCTCCTTGTGACATGCAAAAGCCGCACTACGTAGACTGAACTTATGCATAATGACGTGTATTAATAAAATAAGATGTCGGTTATTTTGTACGCATGGAGGATTGATATGCGAAACCTTATATTGGTGCTAGCATTAATCTCTGAAGCGGCCATGGCAAGAGTAAATGCGCAGATAGACATAGAAATTATTGAGCGTAGGCATTCGTGGTGCCGAGACCACCCATGGGACTGTTACCATAGGGACGCGTATAGAGAGTGGCGTGAATATCGAGATTGGGACGAGTGGCAGAGCAGAAGAGAATGCAGAGACAGAGAATACAATCGCTGGCGCCACCACCACCACCACCACCACCACCACCACCACCACCACAGGTGACACATGCACAGATCAATAAAAATATGGTTAACTTTGAATGATGTTGGCAGTGTGCCAACGCGCTAAGCTGGGTCGCGGAGGCAGCCATGAGTGAAAAAGATGAGAAAGGTCTGTTCGCTGGTGCTATCGTAAATGCCGGGAAAACCCGAAGCTCATTCCTCTACATCAGATTGCATGTCGCCCATCGTCGCTTTAAGCTTAGAGTTTTACCATTAACCCTGAATTTGTAAAGGTGACCGCCGGACCCAAGCTTTTGCCAGGTATTGCCTTGCCTCCCACCGACAGTGCTAAGAAGTCTCTTAAAGCAATCTTAGAGTCATATACCTACCTCATTGGTGTTAGTTAGAAGCCTAAGATGGTGCCTGCGCAGCCTCCTTAGCCTTGCTCGCTGTTTTTGCTAAGCCATGCCCAAGAACCTTGTGCGAACTGCTGGAAGTCTCATAAACGTACCAAATAAAGCCTGCATCAAAAGCAAACAGACAGGCCCACCGGTAGCAGCCTTTACTTTCCGCCAGCACCACACTCTGCACGCAGTGATTCCAACTGTCTCCCCACACCAATTGGCATGGCAGATCCTTTTCCGATGGTACGCCCTTAGACCACTTACTCATGTTGGCCTCCATCCATCAACACGCAGATTTTGGGAATGAGCGGAGCACCTTCTGGACCGCGAGTGTGCGGGACAACCCACGTCCTGCCAGCTACATACCAAGTCAAGCAATTTTTGCAATTTCATAGAAAACCTTACTTTCTGATAATTAGATTTTCACACAGTCTGCGCCATAATGGTCGTTTAGGTGTCTCTGGTCCAAATTTCAAGATTCTTATCGGTATTGGAGTGATAGGGCTTTAGCCCTTCTATAAAGTCTTACCTGACGTAAGAAAGGTCTTACCCGAGGTAAGAATTGGCCACACGTGCCGGACACACAGACCGGTGCAGCTGGCACCGGTCTAGGCCTATCGGTCAGCTACCTACTAATAACGACAGTCAGTAGTGCTTCTACTTGTGGCTTGAAGTCGAAAATGGTCGGACTTCTGCCCTGCACTGCCGCTCTCTTGACTGCACCCTCCACGAGACGCTCATAGTGGGCACCAACCGATTTGGCCTTGATCAGAGGCGCAGACATTTCCACAATCTCTGGCCATATACTGGCATCGATATTGTGGAGGCGCAAGAAGTGGTTAAGAATTGCCAGCTTTGGTATTTTCACATGATTGTCAAATCTACCTGGGCGCTGGGCAATAGCCTCATCCAATTGGCCTGGGAAGTTGGTAGTAGCTGACTGAATACTTCTTCGACTTACGGTCCTTCTCAACTCTTAACCACATATTGTGTTCTCCTGAGCCTATGGCTCGCGGCTGGATAAGCCCAGCACACCGTTTTTACCACACGTGACGCCTTGTGTCAATGATTGGCCAATGATTGGTGGTTAGTGGTTCTTAGTAAGAGATTAGTATTATGGTCATTATGACATATCACGCGGTTGGCTTGACGGCGCAAACATACTGACCGATGCACAGGGTGCACCGGCTAGAGCTAACTGTCAAAACCACATATCAGGTATTTCGCCAAATCACTGCGGCGGTTAGATCATTAACATCGATAGTTGCGGTGCCTTTAACACCGCCCCGTTGCTTTGGAAAGTCCACATCATAAACTCCATTGAGTTCATTTGCCGAAGCGCGAAAAATTAAACTTCCGCCAGTTTTGAGGTTTTCAGTAATAAATGGAAAAAGCCGCTCTGGATTGGCAGCAGCCAAATTGAGGTCAACTAATGGGTATACGTCCCTATAGCTAGTTCCATCGACATCGTAATAATCAGAATAAAAAACTGCTGTCATATGTTCTCCTGAGCCTATGGCTTTTGCTGGATAAGCCCAGCACACCGTTTTTACCACACCTGACGCTCTGTGTCAATGGTTAGCTGCTAATGATTAGTGGTTAATAGTTCTTAGTAAGAGATGAGTATGGTGGTAATTGTGGCGTGGTATGGCAGTCAAGCACTGCTGCCTGACCTTATACCAGATTGCGTAGGTTACAGCCAGAACTCGCTAGGGGCGTCAAACGTGTCCTCAACAGCAAGCACTTTGACACCCTGTCCGACAAACGTCTTAATGTGTTCGGCCAGAAGATCAGACGAGCAGTTTACCACGTTAGCGAACGAAATTCCGTAGCCAGCATAGTCTGGCAGCTTTTCCGTGACCTCAAGCACCTTAACTCTGCCAGGGCTGCTAGCGTTAAGCCTCATCGACACATAATAGTCAGGGTCCTGCCTGGCGATAGGAAAACCAGACTTAATGGCCGACTTAGCAAAGTTTTCGACACGAAGCCTTTGCGAAGCAGAGGGTGACGGGTCAACAGGCGAATATCCGTCAAAAATGAAAGTCGGTTTTGACAAATCTGGTTTTATAAAGTTACAAACTACATTACCGGCGTAGTTGGCCTGCCCTAGGCAACCATAGTTCAGAAAAGTTGGCACTTTATCGTGCAACTTCCCGGTCACCCAGAGAAACCCGCCAGGCTTCAGCACCCGATCGACCTCATTGACCAGGTCGCCGTGAACATTGATGTCAATAACAACGCCATCAAAAGATTTGTCTGTGTAATGAGTGTGGTTGATTTTGATGCTGTCTTTGCGAAGATTGGTACCAAGCTCAATAACACAGATGCCACCGGAGAAAACTGGCTTTGGCGTAGTTTTGGCCAGTGTTGAGTGCCACGACACAATGCCAGCATCAGTAGGAAGCATGGCCAAGGTTTGGTCGGCAAAGCTAATAGCTTTGGCTAGCATGGACGGGTCCGTCTTAGACAGCTCCAAGTAGCATTCAGCTAAGGCTTTTGTGGGCTTCCAAGTGCAGATCTCCATATTGATAACTCTGGTAGTGCTTGGTGGCTGCACTAGGCAGCGCTCAAACCACCAGATGGCTTGCTCAAAATTGTGAAGGTCCTTTTCCACCTGCCCATACACGAAGTAAAACTCAGACCGCTTGCGAGAGTTGTCGATGTGATAAACTTCGTTTACTATTCTGATAGCGTCGCCGTGTCGCCCAACTGACAAGTAGTGCATAGCTAACTTGCCGCGTGCGTTAACCTCGTCGTCCCAGAACCTACCAGGCATCGTTAGGTACCTTTCCAATACTGGTATACCAGCTGGATTGCACATGCCGAACAGCTCTTTCCCATAGTAATAAACAATGCGAGCCGATGGGCTAGCCGTCTCGTAACACTTTTTGAGAATCCTAATGTTCCTTTGGCCATCATAGGGCTTGCCTAGCTTCCCACGCAAGTGCTCAATCGAAAACTCCTTAGTGTAGCCGTGGCGAAAATTGGAGATATCTATGCACTCGTGAATGGGATCTAGCCATGTTGGGTTTTTAGCACGCCTCAGAAAGCGCTCACGATCCAGTACCGTCATCGGCAGACCATCGGCAGAGCGACTATAGACGTAAGGCAACAGCCATGCGTCTATATCAGGCCTTGGCAACTCATTCTTTTTGAACCTTCTCAGAGACTCAGTATCAACCATATCGTCAGAGTCTAACCAAAACACCCATTCGCAGGTGGCCTTGGAGAAGGAAAAGTTTCTGGCAGCCGAAAAGTCGTCAATCCAAGCAAAGTGATGCACCTGCAAGTTCTTGTATTTACTTTGGAGCCCAGCCAACTTGTCCAAAGTACCATCAGTAGACCCAGTGTCTACTATGATCACTTCTTCCAGGACCGGAAGAACAGCCAAGAGCAGCGGTTCTATATTAGTAACTTCATTTTTGCATATCATACAAAGCGAAACTGTTGGCATAGTGTCCTCATATTTATTCTGTTGATTTTTAGGCGTAAAAGCTAACGACAATAACCTTATTACAGGGAAGTTCTATGAAATTCGTAGTATGCTGGTTTGGGTATGGCGGCCACTCCTGGATGGCAGAACAGTTAAGAGAAAAGTTAACCGAAGCTGGTATAGAATTGCGCACCTGCCATGAATATGCCAACGCCACGGTAAAATACGACCCATCAGTGATTTACTCATTTGTTGAGGGCGCCAACGCGGTGATATTGCCAGCCAGAGTAAAGTTGGAGCCAGCAAAATCTAGAAACCGGTTAGCACTAGCTTGGTCGAGACGAAAACCTTGCATCGTAGCGCCGCTGCCAGCCTATATGAAGTGGGTGAAGGACGGAGAAAACGCCATTGTGGCAGAAAGTGCCGACGCTTTTGTGGAGGCATGCATCAGGCTAAGGGACGACCCAAAACTGGCTCTAAAACTGGCCGTGGCTGGTCATCACATAGCTATGAACCACATGGACCCAAGACAGATCGTGCACAGCCTCTTGGGTCAGTTGCAGGGGCCAAGGGTCACACTAGTGATACCACACTACTCGCCACGACTCGACTACCTGAAGCTGGCCGTGGACAGTGCTATTGGGTGCCAAGGAGTGGACCTTGAGATTATTGTGTCGTCCAGCTCCAAAACCGACCCTAAGCCAGTGCTGCCCAGCAAGGTAATCCTCCTACATAACAAGACCAGACTCAGCTTCAGCCAGGCGATAAACGCTGGCCTTCTGGCAGCTAGACCAACGTCTGACTTTCTCATGATAGGCAACGACGACGTCATTTACAGCCAAAACTCAATAGCCAACATGGTTAGGGCTTTTGGCACCCGCACAGACATCATTATGAACCCATATAGCAATTGCGACAAGGGGTGGCTCCACAACGACAAGCTGGAGTTTATGGGCAGAGACCTTACCCCAGGCATGACGATAGAGCAATTTTCGGCAGAGGACTTGGCCACGTTGGCCAAAGAGTTTCCTAACGGCAGAGAAGAGACACTGCCATCGCCCTTTTGCGCGTTTTATAGCACTATGATTCCACGGAACGTGTTCAACAAGGTTGGCATTCTGTCGGAAGAGTACCAAAACGGTGGCGAGGATGCCGACTATTGCTATCGGGCCAAGCGGTTCGGAATCAGTAGTCAGTGGACAAAATCGGCCTTTGTGTTCCACTTTGGCGGCAAGACTCGCAAGGTGTCGCAAGAAGATGACCCAGCCAGGCACATCGTGGAGGACACTCATAACAACACTCTTATGCGCAGACGCTGGGCCAAAAAGAGAGTCGCTATTTGGACAGGGCCAGCGTGGGAAGAATGGAACCTGGACAGTCCAGAAAAGACTGGCATTGGAGGGTCTGAACTCTGTGCAATCCGGCTGGCGCAGCAGTTTGCAGTTGATGGAAACGAAGTTAGCATGTTTGGGCACCATGTTCGTCAGACCGTCAAACACGGGGCTGGTGTGATAGAAATGTACCACTGGACTGGATACAACCCGTCGCAAAACTACTGGGATTTGCTTATTGCCTCTCGCCACCTTAGTCCAATCAGAGACGACGTGAGGGCCAAAACCAAGGTGGTGTGGGTGCATGACGTTTTCCTACTTGGCGGCGTGAAGAAAATAGATGAGTACTATTACCAGAATGTGGACAAGTTTATAGTGCTATCGCCATGGCACCGTGAGTTCTTCATTCAGCATCACGAAGTACCGGCCCAACATCATCACAAGATCGTTATTATTGGCAACGGAGTTACTATTCCTACAATAGAGCCAAGAGCTAAGGCCAAGATGATCACTGAAATCAGCGCTTCCTACCAATACAACATTGGCCAAGATGACGAACGGTGGCAACACATATGAGAATGGAAGACAACGCACCACTAATTCTTCTCCGGGCATTGCTTGACGGAGTAAGAATTGCTATCGGTAATGGCACATACTGCCTAGAAAATGACGATGTAGCAGTAGTTGGCACCAGTAGCGTCCGTGGCGAGATATTACTGCCAACCGGCATTACCTTTGCTGGGTTCTTAGACCTTGCTGCCAACATGACCGAGTCAGAATTAGCCAATATGGCTGCTGGTAATGCGCTACGACAAATGTACAAAGCAAAAGGGGACCAACAATGAAAGAGCAAACTGTTGAGTGGGGAAGGCTTCACTATAGTTCGTCTGCGGATCGTGGACTAGACAATATCATTTACATACTGCCATTTATAATCCAAACGTGCCCTGACGTTACGCTGCACATTTACTACGGTTGGAACACTTGGCTAGCAGCGGCAAAGTCTAGAGGAAACAAGGACGAAATGCAAATGATCGAAGATTTGCAGAGACAACTTGACGCTTTGGGCGACAGAGTTGTGATGCACGGCAGAGTGTCGCAACAGGAGCTGGCTGAGGCTTGGACTAAGGCTTGGTGCTGGCTTTACCCAACCAATTTCTCGGAAACCTTTTGCATTACGGCAAAAGAGGCCCAAAACTCAGCTACGCCTATTGTGTGCTCCAATGTTGGCGCACTCCAAACTACTGTTGGCGATAGCGGGAAGATTGTAAAGCCGTTTCCTTACTCGAAAGAGGCTAGGGAGGAATATATCATTCACGTTCGCAGCCTTTATCACGACCGCGACCTGTGGAAGTCCTGGTCAGACAAGTCTTTGGCAGGGTTTGCTGGGAGCGACTGGCCTTCGGTCTATGCAAAGGACTGGGCACCGTTACTGCAAGGCTAATGCATTGGGCCGAAAGGCCCACATACAACAGACTAAAAAACACCAATAAACCGGGGCTCTTTTGGTAATTCTTTACCCTCACGCGAACATAGCAATTTCTCGGCCTTCATGTATAGCTCGTTCACTCTATCCCAATACTCGCGTGAGCGTAAATCTACTTTTTCCGCCTTATGTCGTTCCTAGTAAGTCAATATTTGTCTGCGTCGGTAAACTTATGAGCTGCGATGCCCTCTTTGGCCAATAAACTAATGGCCTTAGCAGGGTCAGACACAATAAACCAGCCTTGGGACCCGCCTGACACCTTGCCATTAACTGGTTTGAGTATCTGAGCAATGTCGTAAACTTTGTGGTCAAAAGCATCACCGGCAAGGCCCTTTAGCGCCGTGTCAATAACCACCACATTTTGATTACTGCCACTTACACTATGCGACCTAGTTATGGTTATTAGATAGTTGTTGCCATCCTCTTCACAAACCATATTAAGACCGACCCGCTTCAGAGCCTCAGCGTCGTCTTTAGGTTCCCACTGCTTCCAGTCATTTTCGATGACCACTACGTCTATCAAGCCTAAATCCTCTGAATACTGATCAAAGTCTTCGCCGTCAGAGTTCAGAAAGTCTGATGTCAGAAGTTCGGCCTTTTCAACATCGCTAGGCTTCCCTATGAACATTCCTGAACCGTCTGACCCTTCCAACGCTTCATCAACTGCCCACGCGATACCAAAATGATCCAAGGCTTCGGCCAGCTGCTCCATAAAGCTGGTGCCCCAAGGATGTTCAACAACAAAATTTACTGGGCCGTTGGACAGCACTAGTATCGCTTTTTCCGCATCAGCCTTTAGGATTTTTCCGTTGCTTACCGATACGCCAGCCTTGGTCAGCTTTTCTTTCGCAGCGGCCATAGTCGCCAGGGTGCTGGCTTTTGCCTGATTGGCCATTTTCTTGAGCATCTTTGCGTCATCGCTATTGCCGGTCAATTTTTCTATGTATTTGGCAGTCAATGGTGGAATGACGCCTCTGAACCACCCGTGTTTGAATGCCGTACCAGTGCCAAGTTGTAGTTGTATCACTAAATCAAAGTTAGCCTTTTTAGACCTTTTGCCAATGACATTATACGGAATAAAGACATTATCTATTCGTCCTTCAAAATTGCTTATCGTGTCGCCATAGCTAGGAAAGTCAGAATCGAGGACCTTGTTATTTAATTCCATAGCCACTTGATATTGCTCGGGAGAGACCACTACATACACAGTATCTCTGTATTCCATCTGCTCATCTTCGCATACAGCGTCGCCAAATCCAATTTTGTCGGTGCTCATATTTGTCCTTCTATTGCGCTGCGGTTCCTAGTTTTGATACTGCCCTTGACCAACATGTACTTTTTCTCAGTTCTGCCAACCCCAAAATAACGATGCGCCCAGTAAGCCGGTTGGGAGAAGATGTCCTTGCTGTATATAGGACTTTTCTTGTAACCAAACCCGACCAGCTCAATGTTAAGGCTACTTAGCTCCTTGTCTCTCCTGACCGGCGTTTGGCTGGTTGGCGACTGATACTTTATCTCGTTTCTAAACTGCCGCAAGTCAGGCGTACCAGAGTTAAGGTAGATGAGCAGGTTGCACATGAGCCTAATGTGGTCCTCAAACCCATCTTCCAGCCGAAACACCTCTTCTTGTGCGGTAAATCCCTCCTTCACTTTGTACTCAGCGCCGACAAATAAATCCTTTAGTATCTCAGCACCGTTCCATGGAATCAGGGCGAAGTTGGTGTGGCCCTGTTTATCTACCCACGCCAAGGACAGTATGTTGGTGTCCTGCTGTACGTCTACTACTCTGGCACCAGTCATACTACCGCGCCAATCTTCCGACCCGAAAAACTGGGTGCCTGGACCAGAGAAGAAATAGAAACCGTCAAAGCTGTCCCCTTGCGAATCGGAAACCAACTTTGGCAATTGGCAAAACCCACACAGGTTGGTTGGTAAGGAGTCAGTCATCATGCCGTTAAGAGGGACTTTGGCAAAAACATCAAAAAATTCTGGGGACACCATGAAAACTTTCTTACCGGAAACCAACCAGTGTGCGTGGCACTTGGTTAGTGCTTTGACCGGCATATCAGACAGCACACTCAGGCAGCCCAATTCCTCTACGCGGGAGACGTTATCAGGAATAGCAAACGTGTTACTTACTTTGCCACCGTCCATAGTGCCTTCGCAAAAGAGTCTTACTATATTTAGGAAGGCCTTGTTGTGGTTATCTGATGCGGTCGCCCTTTGGATTAGTTCAGGCAGCACCTTTACTACTCTCATTGTCCACTCCTACCGATAAAAATACAAGTATTAACCGATGCACGCTATTTTAGCATAAGTGACACGTTGTGTCAACCGTATGTTTTCGCGACATAAAGGGCTTACTATGGAAAACTGGCACCCTATTGCCATCTATGTCGGCTACGCCATTGACCAAGCTGGCGAGTCCGTTTTAGAGGTCGAAACCAGAATCAAGCAGGCGCTAGGAAAATCTGACTTGCCGCTCATTGCCTACTTCCCAAGGGCGCCGTTCTTTATTCAGCAAAAGGACGAACTAGGAAGCAAATGGGGCTTCGTGAGGGAGGTTAACGAGGCTGTGATCGCAGCAGCTGACGGCTGTTTATTTTTGTCTTCTGGCGGTTTTAGCTTCGGCATGCCGCTGGAGGTTGACTTAGTAAGCCGCCTTGGCAAGCCGTGGCTATTTGTTGACGAAAGCCAAAAGGAAATTGGTGGGTACCTTACTGCGCTAGCTAGTCGCGACAACTATGGCGTGGTGTCCAGTAACCTGTTGTGCGTTCCCAGTTGGTTAGAAGAAGTGGCTCATAACGTTGGGCAGAAAAGGACAAGGCAATGCAATACAAAATAAAGTACCGAAGATTTTTATTTTGGAAAACCAAAACAATTGTTGGTCACAAGGTGGAGGACAACACGCTGGTTTTGTTCTACCAGGACGGCGGACTAGAAACTGTGGCTGGGTGGAACAGGTACTCACTTAGGTTGGGAACTGATTGGGTTTTGGCCGCAAAGAAGAACATGGAATCTCAATCTGGCGTTGATATCAAGCTAAATTTGTAATGGAGAAAAGTTATGTACGAGGTAACCTTAATAGACATACAATCTGGCGTAGAACGAGTGTCAATACCTGACATTATCGAGGATGGCATAATAACAGTTAATCACAGCGTTATGCCTTACAGGTTCCTGATTACATCAAGCAATAGTCGTATTGAGTTCCCAATGGATAAGTTTATCGTGAAGTTTGGCGACAACAGGCAAATACCACTGCCTGTCTGAGCCACGGCGCTCACTATTGCGGCAACTTACTCAGAACCCAATTACACCATGAGTTGACTGCAAAGTGTGCCCGAGTTTGTCCAATATCTATGATTTGCCCAATAAGCCACGTCATGAGCTTCAATTGGCCCTCAGGCGTTTGGTCCATGTTGTGACCTTCGCCGAGCAAGGCACTAGCCTCAAACCCATACGAAACAAATTGCGCTACGACAGTATTGAGTTCGGCAAAGCCGCCTGAGCTGATGCTCTCGGCGGCGGCTATGAGCATGACGCGAAGTTGGTCGGCAGTGAAATCGGTGTGTAGCACAGTCATAGCGTGAAGTCCTATATCATAAGGTCAATGGCTAACACTTTTTATGCTAAGACCACACGCCACTAGATACTATTTGCTATTCATTTTCCCTTAGGTGCTGCTGGCGGTCATAACTCAATTTCCACCGTGAACCAGCACTTCTCGTCGGCATGGAGTCTTATGTTTATTTTGTCCAATATTTTGCTAAAGTGCCGCTCGACAACAGCCACGGCATCCTTTTTCCCAACAAAAGTTGGGTTGTCGTCATCTTCTTCGTGAGGCCTAGACTGGAAGAAGTCCCACACCCTAAACCCTCTTTGCATATGTGTTTCTGAGTTAATGCTAACTTTTTCAGAATTTTCTTGCCCCTTGAAGCTAAGTGTTGACAAAAGCTTTTCGGCTTCAATGAAAAGGCCTACAGTTTTGTCAGTAGAGCTAATTCCTTTTGCTGCTAACGACTTGCTCAACGCTACACTGCTAAACTCATCGCTTTTTACTAACCAATCCACAAGGGCGGTCTTATTTGCCACAAGATTTTGGGCACTTTCGAGAGACGCGAGCAGTTCAAACTTTGGCTCCCCATTTCCGCGAAGGTACTCCGGCTGGCAAAACAGGACCGTCGTCTCAACGCCAGAAGAGGCTACTTTTATGATAATGGTGTGGCAAATTATCAGGCCTTGGAACTGGTGCTCTGCCACTACCACCTTTTGGCCTGACAGTTGATACTTCAGCTTACCAAACTTGGACTTTACCTCGTCCATAACCGCTATTGCCTTGGCCTTACTAGCTGGGTCAACAAAAGCATTGTTTTCCAGCTTTACAATCATTGCCTTGATGTCTGTTCCCAGCTTTTGTACACGCTCCCTAGCCTGGCTCTCAAATTTTTTGAGGAGCGGGTCTGGGTCATCTTTTGCTAGCTCTATTGTGCCTAGCAGCTTTTTGTATGACTTTTGTACTTCCCGGTACTTATCGAATATAGTCTTCGAGGCTGGTTTGTCGTCTGCTAGGGCAAGCAGCGAAGCTCTCAGGTTAGAATACGTCACAAAAGACTCCTATGGCAACAACAAGATAGTTTATCCACAATGAGATTAAGATAAGCTTTGTCCGGGCTGGATTGACAGTTCATGACGCTACGTGTTATAAAACTAGCCGTTAGGCAATAGCACAGAGAGGTGGCATATGACGGCAGAAAAAGTTATATTAATTTCTTATTTTCCTTTTCTGGATAACGCTGGTGGAACCTTTACACCAGGTTCCGAGGCCGCAAAAAGCGCCTTGAAAGCTTTGCGTAAGTTAGACACTGTAGTGATAAAGGGCGTGGCTTGGCTGGGCGAGGAACAAAGCGGGATAGCAACAAGCCCGTGCTTTGTGGTGGACAACGCCGGTAAACTAGAAGAGCACTTGCTATGGTGGTCAGAGAACAACCCAAAAGACTGGTTCCAGCTGATATGGGACAAAGACGACAGCGGGTATACCATTGCTGTCATACCAACCATCACTAAGAACAGGCTTAACATCAACGCGACCAGGACGTACTTCTTCTCCTACTTCTTTACCACCAAAGGGGCACCTTACAAAGGCACGGATTTTGCATTACCGAGGGCTGGCGAGGCAAAGATATTCTTTTGCGATGAAGTGAATTCGGATAGCATAAACCGCGACGGCATACTGATACCCTGCTATGAGAAAGAGAGCGCTCCTGAAGTCTACAAAGAGATTTTTCGGGAGCTAGATTCCAAACCTTAGGGCGAGAGACATATGCACAGAGAAATAGCACCGGGCGTACGGCAAATGGACTTAGACAAAAGCTGGCACAATTACGATTTTTTCGACAACGACAAGTTAAGAATTATGCCCACAGCATACTGGCAGGAGGTAGGCTACCAGACCACCAGGACAATGCTTCACTTTAAGGCTCAATACTTTTTGCCCACCACTGAGGCAATCTCTGAATTACAGAAGCTGATAGCGCCAATAGGCCCAGAAGATTGCCTGGAGATTGGTGCCGGTAACGGCTGGTTAGGCTCGTTACTAGGCATCAAAATGACTGATAGCCATCGCCAAAGCAAAGCAGCAATTATGGCGGCATACTTAGCTAGTGGCCAGCCAATAATCGTGTACGGCCAAGACGTAGAAAAGTTAGACGCACTCTCAGCAGTGAGAAAGTACAAACCACATACGGTAATAGGCAGCTGGGTTTCGGAAAAAAGCAGCATATTACCAGATGGGATAGATGAGGAACATTTGCTAAGGATGGTTAAACGGTATATCTTGATAGGTTCCGACACAATACACGGCAAAAAGATAATTATGGCCAGAAAGCATCAAAAAATAAAATCACCCTTCTTGCTCAGCCGAACGGAAAAGCAACAGGAAAACTCGATTTGGATTTGGGAGTAGCTAAGCGTACCTAGCAGCAGACAGGTTCTGCTGCTAGGTGGTTGTTATAGGGAAGTGAATGCCCGAGTGTCGTCATCATCTTCCGCAGCTTTGAACGAAGCCCACCGATACTGGGACCTCTTATTCATCACTTTATTGACGTAAGACTGATTCATGAAAGCGCCAGGATCTGAGCACTTTCTTGTGATTAGTTTAGACCTAAACTTGCACACCTTGGAGCCGCCAGAACTTGGCTCCATAAACACCTCATTTTTGCAGATGCAGGCGGTGCCGGTCTGATAGGCTGCTATGGTTGCTCTTACTTCGCCTTGGTACCTAGCCAGCTGCTTTTGGAGGATGGAAGCCGTGCACTTGATGTTTATTCTTGACTGCATAAGAAATTTGAGATCTCTGATGTTGCACATATGCTTGGCAGTTGCCATTGTTACTTGCCCAAGCCCATAAGAGGTGACGTACACGCCAGGAGCACCAGCTGGGTTTATTGCTTTGGCTTGGAAGTTGCTTTCTGTATCGATAATAGCCAAAAGCAGGCCAATCGGAAGCTTATATCTTGCTTCTATGTTTTTGATATAGGATATTGTGCTGTTGAGCTTGGATATTTTGTAATTAGGCTGGGCGGAAGTTGATCCGCTAACACCTAATTGCATCGTAATAGCCAAAGCGGCTGCAACTAACTTTCTCATTGGTTACCTTAAGTTTTTGACGCATCTACTTTGGTCTCTGTTGGATGTTAGAGTTCGGTATAAATACGATTAATCTCTGTTATTGGTTTCTGTTCTAGTATCAGCCTCATGCTGTTGGCAAAAGACCTAGCTAAGTTAGCTGGATCATGACAAGCCATCGTATGGTAAGACAAAAACGTACTTGGGTTATCAGTTGCTGCTTCTAATACACCAACCAAGGTAGTAATCCTGTACTATTGCGCCTATCATCATAACTTTGTCTGCTAGTAGCTCCATGGCCTTCCCGTCCTTACCCAAAGAGACCATGCCAAATCCAACGTGCCAGCGCTAGTAAATTGCAAGTTGCTTGGGTGTACTACCATGTTAGTGTAAACACCATCTGGACTGACCGTGGTTGTGCCAAATTCCCAGGCTGTCACATTAGCAGCATAGGCCAGATTAGCGGCCTGCGTTCCTACTGTTAAAATAGCCACGGAGGCATCCAGCTTTATTGACGTCGTTAACTTTGATGCTTGCGCGTTGATCCCACACAATCTTGCCTTATTTAGGTTTTCCAACACCATTGCCGTAACAGCTGATTCAAACTGCTGTTTAGGCATAGTCTTAGCTAACACTGCCTCCTTGTACGTTCCTACTTGCCGATACTCAATATCCAATCCTGCCTTTGTTGCCCTTTCCTCGATAGTAGTTAATATCACTGACGAGTCGCCAGAAATAGTAAGCTCGCCACTTTTATCAGCCTCAGCAAGCAGCGATAAAAATGATCTAAGCTGACTAATTGACCCGCCAACCACTATACCAGACGCGTTTTCTAGACGTAGGGTTTGCAGAACCGTAATTGGGCCGAACGGAGAACGGTAGAATGGCTTATTAGCAACTAATCGTTCCAATGGTTCGGCATCGAGATTTACGTAGAGTGAGCAATAGGCCCTATCCAACCCGCTGTCCATTAACCACCTCTTACTGTCGCTGTGACGCCTATTCTGACACTGACTCCAACGGCAGACACTGAATCCACTACTCCCAACATAGTAACGTGTGGTGCTGTGCTTAATTGGGGCCAACAGTACATATCCCCTGTTTCCACGTTTTTATACATAACAACACCGTCTTTTTGGATTGGTATGACCGACACTACCAAATTGTTATATAGCATTTTCATTGTTTACCTCACTGATTGGTACAATAACAGCATTGTATTTTTTAGAAAAAATTTGACGTGTCGCCTTGGACAACATCCAAAATGCAGATGGGTCAGAATTTGGCATCAGGACGGCCACGCGCTTCTCAACGTGTAAGTCATAAAAACCAGGTATGATTTTGCGTATAGACTCTGGGTCCACCTGCTTGACAGGTTCCAAAATAAACGCGCCGTAATTTTTACCTGGCCGTATTTCCTTAAGTATTTTGCAGACCCAGATGGACTTATTACTAACTAAGCTAGTGTTAGCACTGCCGCGATTTAGCACCGAAAACTTGCCAAGGGTGCGAGAAATGCATTGCATGGTTCCATCTGGGGCTCTGGAGTAGAAAAACTTGGCAACAACAGTAAGCCCACAGAATGAATCATCCTCTTGCCCAGAAATAGTCAAAACATTTCTCCATAGCCATCAGTACGGCAAGTTGTATTCACTAACGCCTATCGCCTGAAGCCTAGCTTCACGATTAACTGACAGGGCGATGTCCAACTGCACATAGACCAGACTGTTTGTCGTTTGCACCGTGTCTCGTCCAATAGCAAGTGATTTTAGGGATAGTGTCGGATTTCCTGTGAAAGGCAAGCCAGACAACAACGAGACAGTGCCCTGACTATCAATAAATTTTGGCGTTATGGAAGCATTAACATCAGTGGACAATACTAGCTGGAGAAGGGCTAGCGGCCTCTCTGATACCTTGTATGGGAAAGTAATGGTAGTTGTTCCAGTAGTGCCGGAATTGTTCCTTATCTTGACGTAAACCGAAGGAATAATGGCAGAGGTATCGTAAGTATCGGTAATGCTGATAACACCGCCAGAAGCGGCTGTTACTAGGTAACCCGCATTGCGGATCGGTATTAACCATGGCACCGCATTTCTAGTTAGCAACACGCTGCCGATTTGCAGCGGCGGCGACTGGACAAAGTGCCCTTGCGCCAGCGGAATACCGCCACCTGGGTATCTTACGTACCCAAGGATCACGCCGTCAACAGTTTCCGGCGTCAGAATACCAGAATCAAGGGTCAAAGCTGCGGCTACGCCACCGCTGACATTGGCGTCAACATGAGCGTAGAAAATCGTGTAATCAGCTGGGGACGAGGTATTGGCAATAGTTAATGACTTAGCCTCGTTCTCAATTATTATCACGCCCTGATTCGTGACACACGAGCCTGAGTTTATTCTGACCCTGCTGGCACTTTCCACAGAAAACGCGCAGCCTACTAATATTGCCGCTGGCACCAACGAGTTAGATAGGGACTTCAGGCTTTGCGCTACGACTGGGGAGCCATAGTCTTGTATTCTCTTTTGACTCATTACACTACCTCATACAGAGAAAATCCGGAAAAATATCCAAACAACTCAACTTGCGCCTTGTTGATTGCCGTAGCAGAAGAGCGTGAAAAAAGCGTCCCTACCCCAGCGAGAACTTCCCAAGGCAGCCATGCGGTGTCAGCGCCTACTGCTATTCTTAGGCGAACCTGCACTTGGGTCCTTGGTACTGGAACTCCATGCAACCTTATTTGCACCTCTGTCGCACTGTCGATAGGAATGGGCTGCGAAAGGTAACGGTTTCTGATATTGTAAACATCATAAGTGGAAGGGCCTGGTATTACGCTGTTTACGAAGTCGTCGTGCCTAGGCATAACGCTTTCCCCAAAGGCATCAATACCGCCAACCGCATTAGTTGTCGTAATAGCTGCTGGGTCGGCCTGAGTTGGCTCTGTAACCAAGCCGTTACCACGGGCGCCAAGTTGGGTTACAATGCAGCTGACTATGTTGGGCAGAGAACCTTGCGTTGCTACCACGCCAGACGCAAAAGTGACGTCGTTGATTGTCAATATTATATCGTCTCTGGTGTCGGACTCTGACGAATAGGTAAAATACTGACCAGTAGCACGAATTGGGGAGCCTGACGTAACGGCAGTCAGCGTTTTGCCGTTTGGAAAGACGATTTGGTCACCTGTTTGTATTAGGTCGCCGTCAACTACCGTGATACCAAAGGTAGCCTGCGTTGCGTCTTGGTAACCAGTGGTACCATCCTTCCAGATTGGCTTGGCAAAATCTTCACTTGCCACCAAAACAGGTTCTGCACCGCCTTGCCCAAGCATTTCTGCTGCCGCTTGGAACCTGTTTGGTATGTCTGGCATAGACCTGATTATCTGTCTTGCATCCTTCACATAACTAATTGCCAGTCCGTCCCAACCAACACGAGCCACCCTAGCCAACCTGTTGAGAGCCGGTGTGGACTCAGTTTCCAGTTCAGCCCAAATTTGGATCTTGGAACTAGGACCATCGTCCGTTCTGGCAATAGCCTGGATTTCGGAAAGAACGGAAAAGGTGTTCACCGTCTTAATGTACTGGGCCGAGGTGTCAACGCCTGGGAGAGAAACGTCAACCCAGGTGGTGCCAGAAAATATAATGTCTTCCTGAATCGTCGCACTGTTGGCATCCTTGCCATACAGCCTTATTGTGATTGACATGGTTGGCACCGAATTAGCGTCGGCCAGACCGATCGTAAGTCTGGAAGGACCAAAAAACGAAGCGGTGATTGGATAAAGAACCGAGCCGATGTCCTCAAGAACAATCGGAACCTGAATAGGCTCTGGCGTCCTCAGCAACGTTCCGTCTGGTTTGACGAACACTATGTAGTCTCTAGGAACTGGTCCAGATCCGTCAAAGTCTATCGTTGGATTTGCCAACTCAGACAACGAGATACCGCCAGAAACCACTATCTCGCTTGCTTGGTTTGGTTGCCCAAACGACAACAAGCTTGAAATAATGGTAGCGGGAGGCTCCAAGGCTTGTACTGCGTTGTATTGCATGATAGCTGTGGAAGTAAACACTTCCGGAGACGGCAAAACCACTGTGCGAGTGCCTGGGATAAGGTCCCAAGCAATAGCCCTGCCTTTATGGCTACTTAGGTAAAAGGCAGTAATACGAACCGGAAATTTTGACAAAACGATATACTTGGCACCAACGCCGCCAAACCTGGAACCAGATGTTGCCGACCCGCCAGCATCGGTAAGAATGCGGGACACAGTGACAGTTTCCAGACAGATGGTACCGGGTATGCCTTTTGTGGCTTGGTCTTGAGCCAAAACAACGCCAGTTGGTAGGGTTTGGTCGTAAATAGTAAGGCTACCGCTAGACAAGTCGTTAAAGGTAGTTCCGTGCGGGTTGGTGTCTGTTACCGCACCACTTCCTATTTTGGACCGGTGTTCTACGTCCACAGGCGAGTACCAGGGCCTGTTGAATGAGTAACTTGACGCCGTGTAGTCCATTTGCAGTTCCAGTCCGGACACGGTAGAAACTACCTTAACTATTGCCAGCACTACTACATTTAGCAGGCGGCTAGGTGGAAAAAGTACGGGATTGATATAGTCAGATAACAGTGCTGACTTGATTACGTCGGTGGCCTGCTCTAGTCTTACCGCTTGGGCCGTGTTGTATCTCGTTAGCCGTATTGGGTGTGCGTCTATTATCTGGTTTTCTATGAACACAACTAACAGGTCATCAGCGTTGGTACGTGCTAAGGCTAGGTCCTCAAGCAGAGACGGATTGGTAACGGTGGCACCACTAGCACACGTGGCAGTACCAGGGGCAACATTGTATTGCAGCACATTATTGGATGAGTTGTAGACAGCCAGTGGCCTAGTAACCTCTGATTCCACGATGTTTCGCGGGTTAATGACATCAATAATGCCGAACCTTGGTGTGGACATGCTTTCCGATCCAAACACAATCTTGGTAGCTGTTAACACAGCATTGGCAAAGGACGATTGGGCAAATTTCAGGTCGTCAACACTAAGGTTACTATCATAATTAAGTCCAGGTAGGTTGTTCAAACCGTGGTCTCCTTTGGCATGCTTCTAAGAGGTAGGGTTGCCTAACAACCCTTTATAAGCTAAGCTTTCCGTGCTACCAAGCAAAATGTGAATGTTTGCCGCATCTCGGCTACTGCGTTGGCAACCCTAAGCTGGTCATCGGTCAGTCCCCAGCCCAGAATAGGCGACCTTGGCCACGACCGTCTTCACATCCTGTCGAGCAACCGCTGGTGCCTTCGACATTGGCCTCGACCCTTTTTCTGGTTCTTTCGCGAAGCCACATTAACGCTTCGTCTAGCTTTGTGATTGCCATAGCGTTTTCGCGGCAGGGGAAGTTTTTGTTTAGCCCTTCAATGACCAACTTAGCTGTTTCCACAATGGTGTCAACTTGGCAACCGTTGACCCCAACCTCTTTGATTGGTCCATTCTGGACTGTGAACGAAATGCTGTTCTTGTCCTTCCTGAGGTAAATGTGGTTGGTCGGACGGATTTCTGCTTCGAACCACTCATAGTCCATAGCCCCTGTGCTAACGAACTTCTCTGGGTGCTTATCCCGCAAATCGTCCATAACCACTAAGTCAAATCCACCGATCTTACTCACGCCTGCAAGTGTCTCTAATGCCATAGTCATCAACTCCTAATGTTAAGCCAAGCCGCCTCTAACCTTCATGATGGCCAGCCTTTTTTCTGGTATTGGGAAGCCGCCAGCCATAGTGTAGCAGTAAATGCCATTACGACTAGACTCATACACGCCTTGGTGAATAGTAAAGCTTCTATTTTCGCCCTGAAGTATCCGCTCAAGCGTGGAAAACGCTAAGTCTATATGACTTTGTGGCAACAGCGACAGGATCTTCTCTGGTGCACACAAAATGGCAGCTAGGTGGGTAGACTTAGTAAGATCCACCTCGGTCAGCATTGTCCGCTCCAGGTTAAGCCGCAGGCCGTCAGACAGGTCGGTGTCTTTTTCGTAAGAGAGGAGCTTAGTCGAGCCAAAGGTGATTAAGCCAGACTCCAACATGGTTGTGTAGTCAGCCCTGTCAAAAGTGACGTATGACGACTTTTGGGCCGCCAAAATGTTGAAAACGTCAAACAGACCTAGTATCTGCTTGTTGGCCACTTGCCAAAAAGACTTAGCGCTGACAGCGCCTAGCATGTTTTGGATAACATCGTTATCTACTATTACGCAAGGCGAAATCTCCTTAGTTTCTAGCAGCACTTTGATCTTTTGCATGGCTAAATATGCATTGCTTTGGGCTTTCCCGCCTTCTGACTTCTTGGGAAGGGCTACAATAAGGCCAATTTTTGGCTCCTTGCCGATCTCCTCCATGTACCTAACAGCCTTTTTGATAAGCGGCAATATGCCACCACTGCCACTGTTGTGTACTAAAGTTAAGGCGCCATTGCCAGCAAAATAATTTGAATTCCCAGAAACAGTAAAGTCAACAAATTCAATGGCTGATAATTTTTCTATCGCGTCAATAGCGAAAAGGGCGCCATAAATCTTCTTCAATAAACATTCGTCTTTGAGCAGCGGGGCAAATTCGTCTTCAAACCTACCATATGAGGCATTGCACACATTGTTCGCATAGTTATAGTATTTAGGTTTCTGCTTGAACAGTCTTTCTATTTGATCGTACTTAATCGGAAAAATACTATTTGACGTGTACCCAATTGGCATTACGGTCTCACTATCTCCAAACTCTTTCCGCAAAGCCTCAGTCAAATTCAGGCAAAATGATGCCTTTGTGTCATTGTCAAAAGCGAATATTCTAAGGCGACCAAGCGGCCTCTCATTTTTGCGTACTGAAGTCTTAACTGAGTACGTACACTTGATACCATGCGCGTTGCATAGATCTCGTAAACTTTCAACAAATACCAAGTCAACCATAGTCAGATCTATTGAGTTACGCTGCGGCCTAACGTAGCCATCAGCACTGTGAACACCTGCCAAGTATGCCAAGAATGATTTTTTATTTAGATCATAAACAAACTCAGGGATGACCAGATTGCCCTTAATAGGACGAAGCGGACCATACGCATCAACAAACAAATCTATTAGTTGTTGACCATACGCATACACCTCAAAAGATGCTTGCGTTTTAGATTTGCTAATTGCTACTGAACTAGCACCAAATTCTAAGCACAACTCTTTAGCTTTCAACAGATTTTCCTCAGACGCGTCATAGAACCTAATTACGTTGATTTTGGTTGGGGTAGAATATAAGCCATCTTTGCGCCATTTGAAGTTACCATTACCAGCGAAATACCCGAGAAGCCACAGTTTGTCCTTGTTATAGTCAACGCCAAATTCTAGCTGCCCTTTATAATGAACCAAAACATCATTAACTGAAAGGTCTTTTGCCAACTTCTCAACAACAGTGTCAGTGCTGCTATTGTATACAAAAACCGGATGGTTCTCACTACACGTCAAGTGACCAAACCTGGTTGATATTTTGATGGCTGGCTTTGCAGGAACCGACCAAACACGCTCAAGTGGCTTCCATTCAACAATGCCATCGGCACGCATGGAAGCCACATTAAGTTCCTCAGTTAAGGCAAAACCGGTCTCACCATTGTCCCCCTCATCGCATGGCACTTCCTGCGCATAGCTATCCAAGATAGAGCCAGCTGTCATCAACCCAGATGAAGTCAACACCATTGAGGTTGGCGCAACGCAACCCCCTCCGAGGCTTGATGTAATCATGATGCGGTCGATGTCGTCACCAAACGAGGCTCTCATTAGGTTAAACACCGATTCAGAACCCTTTTCTACGGCCTCCTGACCCTGGCCCTGGTCCTTCCCAGCGCCGCCTTTGGTAGTGAGAACCAGTTGGCGATTGACCGGAAGTTCCAAGCCAAGGAAATCTTGTGCGGTAGTATTGATGGCACAAACACGGCGGTAGCCAAGTGAGTAAAAGGTGTCTACCATTCTAGAACCAGCTTGGCCAGCCCCAATAATTCCAAATTTGACAGCCAGCAACTTAGTATCTTCTTCTACCGCAATTCCTGATTGACCAGAGGACAAATCTTCTATATCCGGTAGATCAAAATCGTTTGACATAACATGTCTCCTTTTACTGTTGTAATTTTTTATGGAAAGAGCCTGTTACAAGATGTAGCCAATGTGGCCTAATCTGGTTGGCTGTAAAAGCTTTGGCTTGTAGCTTGCGCTTATTTTACGTTAGTTAAATATGGTTCAACATAACTAGGCGGACGCCCATGAACAAAAAGACTTTGACAGCCGAGCTAGGCAAACTTGGTATAGACGTGAAGGACGGAAAAGTAAGAAGAGCTGACGTCAAAGCAGTTATCGACAACGTGATAGCTGCTGATGGCGACTGGTCTGAGTCCGACTCGCTGGCTGCGGTAAACAAAAAGCTGGGTGAGCTTGGTATATCAGTTGATTATAAGCCAGCTCGTGATGATGGTCACGCTGAGACTATCAAAACGATAAGTATTGACCCAAGTGATCTTGGTCAGATCGGCTCCTCTGGTGGTCTGATGCGACACATGTTTTCCACCATTGTTTTGAAGGTGTCTGCTGGGGTTAAGGACGAGTCTGGCATGATATTGTTAGATTATTCATACAAGCACCCTGGTGGCGGTAGCAATGGTAAATCTTTGCGATATGACTGCTACAAAGGTGTGTGGCGCGATCCAAGTTGATCATATAGGAAAACAACGACATGGACGAAAAGACTTTGACAGCTGAATTAGGTAAGCTTGGTGTTAGCGTTAAGGACGGTAAGGTCAAAAAATCCGATATGGCCACGGCTATGGCAGTTGCGGCAGCTAGACTCGATATTAATGGCGCGAAAGTCTACTGGCAAGGCAGCTGGAACGGTAATGGCATGGACTTCTGCATGGAAGCTCTGTTGACCTGCGGTCTAGAAAATCCTTCACGGTTAATGCACCTAGCAGAAGGCCAACACAGCGGGGTTCTCGATACAAACCGCTTATTCGATTTAACCGTAG
>Ga0315293_10000048_pt1 | contig 92262 bp, 71 predicted proteins | sample YL17G13_20_MG_FD_203071 | JGI IMG/M metagenome (GOLD analysis project Ga0315293, IMG submission 203071) | Sediment microbial communities from Yellowstone Lake, YNP, Wyoming, USA - YL17G13_20 | ecosystem: Environmental > Aquatic > Freshwater > Lake > Sediment | place: USA: Wyoming | collected...
CGTTCGCCAGGGCGGGCGCCAAACGCATCCGGTTGCTCGAAGGCTGGCCTCCCCCGGTATCGGCCGAGAAGTTTCTCGGAGAATGCGGTTGGAACCTGCGGGCGCTCAAAGCCGCCGGCAACGTGGAGTGGGAGAACACCAACAACCGCGGCGCCGCCAAGCAGTACTCGACGCTGAAGGTGCGCCACGCCGGCTACATCTATCCGTCCTTTGCCGTGAACCACTCTTACGAGGACGCCGATTTCTTCGTCTCGCTGGCCAAAATGAAGAACCACTACACGGCGGGGATCACGCTGGCTCTGAAGAATTACTTCGGCATTGCCCCAACGTCGCTTTACGGCAGCGATGCCGGCAGCGAAAAATCCAAGGAATCCCGCGGCACGACGTTTCACCGGGGAAGCGCGCAGCCGGCGGCGCCCGCCGCGGCGGAATTGAACCGCAGCACGCCGCGCGACGATGGCCATCGCGTGCCGCGCATCGTGGTGGACCTGGTGGGCGCCGCGCCGCCCATCGCCCTTTCCATCATCGACGGAATCCAGTCGGTGCAGGGCGGGGAAGGCCCCTGGATCAAGCCCCTGCGGATTGTCGATCCAGGCCTGCTGGTGGCAGGATTGAACCCGGTCTGCACTGACGCTGTTTGTACCGCGGTCATGGGCTATGATCCGGCGGCCGAGTTCGGCACGCCGCCCCTCTACCACGGCGACAACACCATCAAGCTGGCGGAAGCGGTCGGCCTGGGCAGCGCCGACCTGAAGCAGATCGAAGTCCGCGGCCTCTCCATCAAAGACGCCCTCTACCCATTCGAGCCGAAAGCCCGCTCGTGATCAGGCTGTAGACGGCATTTACGAGACGCTACACTAGAGAATGTCAATCCGGCGCGGTCAGCCGCCTGATCAGCCATGCGAGTCGCGTCTGCGTTTACTTTTGTCTGGATCCTGGCGATGCCGCTGGTTGGCGCGCAGGTGGGCAGCGGCGTCGAGCCCGGCATTCTTCCCGCCGATCCTGCCGTCTCTGCAACCCACCCGCCCGACCGGCTGCCCGAGCTTGTGCCCGGCGCTGCACCGAGCGGCCACGGCACTTCCGCCCCAGGCACAGCAGACTCCGGCGCCAGCCGTGATTTCTACCGGTTAGTGCTTGCTCTTCTGCCGGCTGACCAGCGTGCGATCTGGACTGCGCCTTTTCATCTGAATCGGTGGAACGCCCGCTTTTGGGTGCCGGCAGCCGGCGGCACCGCGGCGTTGGTGCTGGCCGACCAGCGTTTGTATCGCGAGACAACCGGCCGCCTGGCTCCCGCCACTCGAAACAGCATGGACAAGTTCTCTCGGCTGGGCAACCCGGCGTATATGTTTGGCGTTTCCGGCGGGCTCTGGCTGTTGGGCAATTCCGGGTCGCGCCGGCCGCTCCGGCAGACAGCCCTGCTCGCCAGCCGGGCGCTGATTGACGATATGCTCGTCGTCGGCGTGCTGAAGGTGGCGCTGGGCCGCGAGCGCCCGCCTGGCGGCTCTTTCGGCGGCCCGCGGGATGGCTTACGCAGCGGAGATTACCGGTCCTTGCCCTCGGGCCACGCCAGCGCCGCCTGGACCATGGCCACCGTGATTTCCTCCCGCCACCGGCAGCGCTGGGTGCCGTTTGTGCTCTATGGGTTCGCAGGAGCGGTCAGCGCAACAAGAGTTACCAGCGGGCGGCACTTTTACGGGGACGTGGTCCCCGGCGCCATAATCGGTTTCAGCATCGGTAAGATGGTCGTCCGCCGGCAGGCCATTGGCTATGGACCGTAGGCTATAGGTTAGGGGCCGCAGGTTTTCGGTTGAAAGGGATGGCGCCTCCGCTCCCGCAGCCTGCAGCCGATAGTGTCCAGCGGGTCTGATTGTGTATAATCCGCCCTACCTAACTCCTGCACGGGACCCGGGGCATTTAGGGGATTGGAGGTTTACGATGCGCGCTCCCCTTCGCTTGGCCTCGACGCTTCTCGCTGTCCTCGCGGCTCCGCACCTTCTGCCGGCTCAACCTCCGCCGGAGCAACGCATCATTGATGTGGAAGCGGCCGAGCGCGCCAAAAAGACCGAGCACAGCTTCCGGGCCTGGCAGGCTCCATTGCTGCCGTTTCTGGTTTTCGGCAAGGCCATGGAGAAGGGCTTTATCGCCGTTGACCGCAATCACCTGTTGGAGAAAGCGCAGTATTACGTAAGCGAGCACGAGCGCGGCTTCAAGCCGCTGTTCGGCGGCCTGGGCATCGGCACCGGCTTTGCTCTCGGCGTGGAATACTACCGAAACGATCTCCTGCGCCGCGGCGGCCGGATCGGCATCCCGTTGCGTGCCTCCACGCTCTTGTATCAGGATTACGGCATTGATCTGAGCCTTCCCGTGGACTCCGGCCAGTGTGTTTTTTTCGATGCCAACGCGCACTACCGGGTGCGCAGCCAGGACGACTTTTTCGGACTGGGGAACGACTCGCGCGCCGGCGCCAGGACCAGCTACATGCTGCAATCGCGGCAGTTCTCATTCGGGCCGCGGTTCGAGCTGACACGGCGCCTGCGTTTCCATGCCAGGTTCGGTTACAACAGCACCAGCGTGTTTGACGGCAAGGACGCGCGCTTCCCGGCGATCACGGCGCGGTTCGCGCGAAACCAGATTCCGGGCCTGCGGAGTGGCGCGCGCCTGTGGGCGGGCGAGGCCAGCCTGATCCACGACACGCGCGACGTTCCGGGACGGCCACGTTCCGGCGGCTACCATCGCCTGGAGGTCGGCCGGCACCAGAGCGGCGGCTCCAACGAGTATGGCTTCTGGCGATACCGGGCGGAGGCCGAGCGATACCTCCCGCTGGGCAGCCGCAACCGCGTCCTGGCGCTGCGCTTCCTGGGCATCACCAACCAGGCGGACGGCGCAAGCGCCGTCCCGTTCTTCGAGCAGGTGATCTTGGGCGGCAGCAGCACGCTGCGCGGTTTCCGGGAGTTCCGCTTCTACGACACCAGCGGCGTCATGATGTCCGCCGAGTACCGTTACAACCTCAACGCCTACGCGGATATGGTGCTGTTCGTGGACCAGGGCCAGGTGGCGCGGCAGCCCGGCGATTTCAGTTGGAGCGGCCTGCGGACGGGCTACGGCGGCGGCCTGCGATTCCTCAACCAGGCAGGCACTCCTTTCAAGATCCTCCTGGGCCGCAGCAACGAGGGCACCCGGATCTACTTCTCGCTGGGAGGGACGTTCTGATGCCGGCGCGCGCTGATCGGATTTTGAAGGCGGAAGGCGGAAGGCGGAAGGCAGCCAAATCGCCGAAGCCACCGCTTTCTGCCTTCCGCCTTCTGCTTTCCGCCTTCTGCCTTCTGCTTTCCGCGTTGAGTGCGGCAGCAGAAGCGCCAGGCGGGAAAGCCGGTCCCCGGCCGGCGCTGTGGGTGGACAGCGACACGGTATCCATTCCCGAGCCTGCCCGGAAGTTCGACACCCTGCACTATGACTTCTTTTATGCCACTTTCGGCCAGGCGCCGCGCAGCTTCGTTCGAAGGCTGGGCGCGAAACAGCCGGCCTGGAACGTCAACGCCTGGGAGGAAGTGCCCGATTCCACCTGGTACACCAACCGCCATCCCCTGCATCCCATGACGGCGGAGCAAGTGGCCCGCGGCGCCAATCAACACAACGGCCCCGATCTGTCCGGCCGCCTGGCGGTGCTGGAAGGCAAGACCGCGGGCACTTCGCTGGGCTTTGGACGGACGCGCGACTCGGCCGGCAATGTCTATTTCATCAAGTTCGATTCGGCCGAATACCCGGAGTTGACCACGGCTTCCGAGGTCATCGCCGCGCGCTTCTTCCACGCTTTGGGCTTCCACGTCCCGCAGGAATGGATCATCTACGTCCGGCCCGAGCAAATCGAAATCGACCCCAAGGCGACAATCTGGGACAAGAACGGACGGCAGCGGAAGATGACCCGGGCCGACGTCGAAGAGGTGCTGAAAGGCTCGGCCCGCGCGCCGGACGGACGCTACCGCGCTGTTGCCAGCCTGCTGTTGCCCGGCCGCGTCAAGGGCGGCTTTCGCTTCCACGGCACGAGCCGGGACGACCCCAATGACCTCATCCCCCACCAGCACCGGCGGGAATTGCGCGGCCTGCGGCTGTTGTCGGCCTGGCTGAACCATTACGACATCCGGCCCGGCAATACCATGGACACTTATGTCGAGCAGGACGGCCGCAAGTTTCTGCGTCATTACCTGCTCGATTTCGGCTCGGCGCTGGGCAGCGCTTCTTTTTTCCCGAAAACGGCTCGCATGGGTTTTTCCTACGTTTGGGATACCCGCGAAATGGGGAATCCGTTTCTCACACTGGGTATTTACCAGCCGAAATGGCGCGAGCATCCGGCCGGCGTGAAGTTCCCGTCCGTGGGCCGTTTCGAAAGCGAGATGTTCACACCGCATCTCTGGAAGCCGGTCCTGCCCCTGGCGGCCTTCGATTACATGGATAACGCCGACGCCTTCTGGGCGGCGAAGCTGGTGATGTCGTTCACCGAAGAGCAGGTCCGGGCGGCGGTGCGCGAGGGCCAATGGAGCGATGGCCAGGCCGAGGAGTACCTGGTGCGCACGCTTCTGGAGCGCCAGCGCAAGGTAGGCTGGCACGGTTTTTCCGTCAGCGCCCCGCTGGATGGCTTCCGTCTTGGGAAAATCGTCGGCGGCGAGCAGGCGCTGATGTTCGACGACCTGGCTCTCAAGCACGGGTTCGCCGAGCCTGCCGGCACCTATTATGTACACACGTTCAGCCGGCTCGGAGAGGCGGGCTACCTTGGCCGGCCGCGCAGCTTCCGCGGGCGCAGTATCCCGCTCGGGGAACTGATGAAGTGGGCCGGCCCAGCCGGCGACCCGCAGGCCGTGTTCACGGTCGCCATCGCTGCCCGACGCGCTGAGCCTGAGTTCGGGGAACGATGGGTGAAGGTGTACCTGGGCCGCGAGGCCGGCGCGTTCCGCTTGCTGGGCTGGGAGAGGGACTGATCCGCAGATTGCGCAGATTGGAACCTTTCGGCTAATCTGCGGAATCTGTGTAATCTGCGGATAGGCATCCCATGGTTGGCAAAACCATTTCGCATTACCGCATCGAACAGAAGCTCGGCCAGGGCGGCATGGGGGTGGTGTACCGCGCGGTCGATACTCGCCTGAACCGCACGGTGGCCCTGAAGATGCTGCTGCCCGAGCTGGCGGCCGATGCCTCGTTGCGCCGGCGCCTGGCGACCGAGGCCCGGGCCGCCGCGGCGCTCAACCATCCGGTCATCGCCACCGTCCACGATTTCGAGGAGGTGGACGGGTGCCTGTTTATCGTCTACGAGTTCGTCGAGGGCAGCACGCTGCGCGAGGTGATGAACAAGCGCCGGACGGACTTGGCCGAGTGGCTTTCGGTGTGCATCAAGATTGCCGACGGCTTGGCCTGCGCGCACGAGGCGGGAATCGTGCACCGGGACCTCAAGCCGGAAAATGTGATGCTTTCCGGCGAAGGCCGGGTGAAGATCCTCGACTTTGGCCTGGCCAAAATCCATCGCCCGCTGGAAAGCGCGACGGCGGGCGCCCAGGCGGGCACGCTGGCCTCGGCGACGGCGATCACCGGCGCCGTGGTGGGCACGCTCAATTACATGTCGCCCGAGCAACTGGAGGCGCAGTCGGTGGACCACCGCAGCGACGTGTTCTCGTTCGGGATCATGCTCTACGAGTTGCTTGCCGGCCGTCATCCATTCCTGGGTCGAAGCCCGCTCTCCACGATCGGCAACATACTGAAGGAAGAACCGCCGGCCCCCAGCCTGTCCTCGCCGCAACTGCCGCCGGAGCTGGTGCGGGTCATTCACAAGTGCCTGCGCAAGCAGCGCGCGGAGCGCTACCAGTCAACGCGCGACTTGCTCGTCGATCTCGAGAATCTCCGCCGTAACCTGAGCGGCGGGACAGCCGCGGCGGTGGTTCCGCCGGAAGAGGAATTCGGCTTGCCTCGCGGCCTGGCCCGCGGTCTTTTCCTGCTGATTCAGCTCGGCTACCTGTGCATATATGGTGCCGCGCTCATCCACGCCGAATCACTGGAGAAGGGGATTCTCTCGGTCCTGGGGGCGGTGGCGGTTCCGCTGGTGGTCATTATGGCCATGTGCGGGATAGCCGTGCGCCTGTATCTACTGGCCGCCGTGGGGCTGGATCATCCGGCCGCCGGGGTACGATTCAGGCGCCTCTTCCCCGCGCTGCTGGCCTTGGATGCCGTCTGGGCGGCATCGCCGCTCCTGCTGTTTGGCAAATTAGGCTGGCCGGCGCTCGGCGCTGTCGCGGCGCTCGCCTACCTGCCCTTCTGCCAGCGTACGCTGATCCAGAGCGCCTACCAACTGACCGCCGCCGCCCGCACCCCCCCGCCGAGATGAGGACTTCTCCTTCATCACCAAGGCACAAAGACACGAAGAGCATGCATTCCTTCGTGCCTGAATGCGCAGATCAGAATTCGACGACCAGGCCGGCGGAAGGAATGATGGGGAACATGCGGTCGAAGCGCACATCGGCCAGGCCGGTGCGCGTGTTGTACGAGGCCAGCTCGCTGAAGCGCAGGTTTCTCCGGTTCAGCACGTTGACGACCTCGCCGTAGAGCGTGAACCGGTGCCGCCTGGTGTGGAAGCTCTTGTTGATCCGCAGGTCCAGCCGCTCGTAGGGATCCAGCTTCACCCCGTTTCTCTGCACCGAGAGGGCGAAATTCTGGTTGTACGCGTTGGCGAAGGAGAAATTCGGCCCGCTCTTCTGCAAGAAGCCGGGAACCGGATAGCCGCTGCCCACCAGGAATCTCCCGCTCAGGTTGACCGACGGACGAATGCGATAGCTGGAATAGATGTTGAAGGTGTGCTTCTGATCCCAATCGTACGGGAAGCGCAGAGCGGTGTGCGTGTCCTTCAGGCCGCCCACCTGGTAGGAATAGGAGATCCAGCCGGTCAGGCGGTTGGCACTGCGGCGCTGCAGCAGGAACTCGGCGCCCCGGGCATGGCCGTAGAGACTGTTCTCCCAGAGCGCATTGCGCGCCGGCACGAAGATCCTTCCGTCGGCGAGCCGCCGCGGGTCGCCCAGCGGGCGGTAGATGCCGTTGCGGTCCTCGCGGTCGAAGAACTCGATCCGCACCCGGGTGCGCTCCCGCACCAGCCACTCCCAGGCGGCCAGAAGCTGGGTGGAGCGCTCGGCCGACAGCCTCCGGTTCCCGCCTATCCCCTTCAGCATCTGCTGCTCGGCGAACTGGCTGTACTGGCCCCAGCCGAAATGCAGCGACTGCTGGGCCGGCAGCGGCACGGTCAAGGAAGCGCGCGGCCCGGCCGTGATCTCGCCGGTGGAGGAAAAGGAATCGAGCCGCAGGCCGGCGCCGAGGCGGAGGCCGCGCCAGGCCAGGGTCTGCTGGAAATAGCCGGCGGTGGTCCAGGCATCTCCGCGAAAGCGCTCCAGCTCGTTGTAGCGGCGGCTGGCCAGCGCCTGCGAGCGCACTCCTTCGTCGTTCAGGCGGCGCAGCACCGTGCCGAATTCCAGCGGCTGTCCCGGTTTCCAGTACCAGGTAGCGTCGGCGCGCGCCGCTGTCTCCCGGTAGCGCCCGCTTTCCAGCGGCGCCTTCTCCGAGTTCGTGTCGCGGAAAGTTTCCTGCATGCGCGCCACGTGCGCGGTCAACAGGAAGCGCGGCCCCTCCAGGTAGCGCACGCCGAGGTCGGCCAGCGCCAGAACCGAATCGCTCCACATCACCGCGTTCAGGCCCAGCGGCCTGGTGTACTGCGAACGGTCCAGCCCCGAATCGCCGGACGAGGTGGTCAGGCTCACCTGGCATTTCTGGGTCAGGTCGTAGGTCAGGTGGGCCTGGCCGTCCAGGAAGCCGAAGGCCAGTGAGGCGTCGGTGGCCGTGCGGCGGATGATGTAATCCAGGTAGCTCTTGCGGAAGGCCAGCAGCCAGGAGCCGCGCCGCGAGGGCGGCAGCGGGCCCTCGGCCAGCGCGCCGGCGTTGGAAGCGCTGGCGGTGATGCGCGCGGTGGGCCGCACCCGGCCGCCCTCCCGCGAGTCGATTACCAGCGCCCCCGCCGTGCGGTCGCCGTAGCGCGCCGAGAACCCGCTGGTCATCAGCGAGAGCGTGTCCACCTGGTCGCCGTTCACGATGGTGATCGACCCGGTGGATGATCCGCTGCTGGTGTGCACGGTGTGGAACGGGGCGTGGAGCAACAGGCCGTCCAGGTAGATGCCCACATTGCGGAAGGAGGCGCCGCGCAGCGAGAAGCGGCTTTCGAAATCATCGCCCGCCGACACGCCGGGCATGGCCTGCACGGCCCGCAGCGGGTCGTCGGCCAGCACGCTGCCCAGGTTCTTCACCTCGCTGTGGCTGAGGGTCTGCTGGATGGGCGCCAGGCTGACCAGCGGCTCGAAGACGCGCTCGGTAACTTCCACCGTCTCGCGCTGGGTGAAGGCCTCGGGGCTCAGCGCAATTTCCATCTCCAGGCGGTCGCCGGCCTGCAGCGTGAGTTTCTGGTGGAAAAAGCGGTAGCCGACGGTGGAGACAAGCAGTTCGTATTCGCCCGCCGGTACCTCGCCCAGAGCGAACTCGCCGTTCGAACCGGTGGTGGCCTCGACAGCAGCGGCCGCCTCCGGCCTGGCCGCCGGGGCCGCCGGCTGCAGGCGAATACGGACGCGCGCCAGGCGCTCGCCGCCCCGCGCGTCGGCCACCGTGCCGCGCACCTCAGCGCCTTGGGCCAGCCACGGCCAGGCCGCCAGCCACGCCAGCGCTGCCACGAGAAATCGAGTGGATCGTAATGTCTGCATGCCAAGCTCGCGCCCGAATCGGGCGCGCTGCCATGTAGGTACAGCAAACGAGGCCCGATTGCAAGCGGAACTCAGGCTGCAGGCTCGCACTTGACGATGCCGCGGCCGTCGAACACAATAGCCCCGCATCGCGCATGACTGGGCACCGTTCACAGACAGCCGACTACCTGCTGGTTGCCGCCGGGCTGGCCGTTGCCTTCGCCCTGGTGGAAGCCGGCCTGCGCATTCACAATCCCTTCGGGTTTCGCATGCGCGGGAACCGCATTGTCCTGCCCGCCAACAAGACCTATCGCATCCAGGACAGCCGTCTGGACAAGGTGGAGAAGCTCGACAAAGTCATCATCCATACCAAGAACTCGCTGGGGTTTCGCGGCCCCGAGCCGCCGCCGGATTTCGCCCGCCGGCTCACCATCGTCGCCATCGGTGGGAGCACCACCGAGTGTTTTTTCCTCTCCGACGACAAAACCTGGCCGGCGCGCCTGGAAGCAAAGCTGAAGCCGGTGTTTCCCTCGGTGTGGGTGAACAACGCCGGGCTGGACGGGCACAGCACCTTCGGCCACCTGGCGCTGATGTCGAACTACATCTCGAAGCTGCGGCCGAAACTCGTGTTGTTGCTGGCCGGCGCCAACGACATTTTCACCGACGCCCCCAAGCAGTTCGATCAGACTCGCAACAGCCGCGTGGTGGGGAGTTTGGCCGACCACAGTGAGGCCGTCGCGCTCGCCGTCAACCTGGTGCGCCATGCGCGGACCAGACGTTTCGAGGCGCTCGGCGCCATGCCGCGGCCCCTCGCCTTGCGTTTCCAGCAGACCAGGATGATGTCACCGGAACAGGAACGGGCCCTGGTGGAAGGTGAAGGCCGGCGCCTCCGTGGATACCAGGAGCGTTTGGAGAGGTTGGCCGAACTGGCGCGGTCCGGCGGCATCGAACTGGTGCTCCTGACCCAGCCGGCGCTGGTCGGCGACGCCGTGGACGACGCCACCGGCGCTGACCTGGCCGCCGTCGGCCTGGAAATGTACCAGCCCATGAACGGCCATGTGGCCTGGAGGCTGCTGGAACTGTACAACGACGTGACGCGCAGCGTGGGCCGCCGCCGGGGCCTCACGGTGGTCGATCTGGCGCGCGAAATGCCGAAAAGCTCGCGGTATTACTACGACTTTTTCCACTTCACCAACGAGGGCGCCGAAAAAGTTGGCGACATCATTTTGGCGTCGCTCTGCCCGGCTCTTGGCGACAAGCAGCCGGCATTGGCCGCCGCGCCCTGCCCGCGGTGATTGTTCCGGAGCGATGCAACGGTGGGCACAAGACCGGCCCCCAACGGCGGCGGTGTAGGGGCGACCCTTGTGGTCGCCCTCCTCGGCTGTGGAATCAGAAGCTCAGCAGCAGATGCCAGATGTAAAGGTAAGCCAGCCCCTCGATGTCTTCCCAGACGCGCCGCACCAGCGCCGGATCACCGGAAATCGGCGGCAACTCGCTGGCCTTCGCTTCCCAGGGGAGGCAGACGCCGGGCGGGACCGCGGGCGCCGTCACCCAGCTCGGCAGCCCAGGCGTGGGCCCGTTGCCGCCGGCGGGTGCCGTCGCCGCCGACGAGGGCGATGACGCCGGCCGGTACACGCCGTACTCGAGCGTGGCCTCCGTCATGGCCTTCAGGTTCTCGATCGAGGTGTCGTTCTGCATGATGGCGCTGGCGTCCATGATGTAGCCGCCCTCGGCGCCGATGGTCTCGATCAGCTTCCGGCAGTGGGCCTTCACCTCATCGGGAGCGCCCATGGACAGCAACACGTTCGGCAGGCCGCCGCTGAGGCAGAACTTCTTGCCCAGCACCCGGTGGGCCGCCTGCGGGTCGCCCCGGTCGATGTGGTAAATGATACTGCCGGCGGGCAGCTCGGCGAAGCGCTCCAGGTGCGCGTCCCAGTTGCCTTCCGCATAGAACAGCACCTGGTTGCCCCGCGCCCACAGGGCATCGAGAATGGGCCTCAGCGTCGGCCAGTAAATGGTGTCGAAATGCCCGCGGTTGACGAACGGCGTGCAGCCGCGATGCATCCAGATGGGGATAGGGAGGGACTTTTGCGGGTCGGCGCCGGTGAGCGCGATGTATCCCAGGTGGGGCATCAGCGCCCGGCAGGCCCGCAGCACCGTCTCGGGCACTTCCATCAGGTCGAACGCCAGGCCCACGTAGCCGCGCAGCTTGTCGGCGAGAATATCGAGCGGCGCTTTCAGCATGCCGCAGATGGCCGACACGGTGCCGCATTCCCGCCGCATTCGCTCCACCTGCGGCCCAAATGCCGAGAAGTAACTCAGCATGGCCATGCCGCCTTTGACGAAGGAGAGGTTGTTGCGGTACGACGTGGGCCGGCCCTTGGCGCTCACCTCGCCGCAGACGCGCGGCAGCCAGGTCTCGTAGAGGAAGCGCGTCGGGTCTTCGATCAGCTCCTCGTACTCCTCCCGGTTCATGAAGGCATCCTCTTGGGAAGGCTCGCGGTACTGGAAGCCGACGTCGGCGCCCACGTCGATGCCCGGCACGCCGTAGTAGCGGAGGCCGACCGCCTGGGTCAGTCCGGTCCAGACATAGACCATGTTGGGCACCGCCGCGTCCCAGTCGAAGTCGGTGCAGCAGCGGATGACGGCATCGAAGGCCTTGCGGTAGTCGTGGGTGACTTCCTGGCAGGTGTAGCCGGCGTATTTGGCCGTGATTTCGGCCGCCAGCGGGCGCAACGGGACCCGGTCCGGCATCCCGTTCCGCATCGCCGTCACATAGCGGTTCAATCGCTCGCAGTAAAGTTGCTCGGCTGGCTTCGTCATAGGCTGTGGGCTGTAGGCTGTGGGCTGTAGGTTAAACTGACTGCGCGACGCAGCCCGCAGCCTGCAGCCTACAGCCTACAGCCTAATTCACTTCAGAAACTGGTTGAAGAACTCTTCCATCTTCTTGAGCGTTGGCTCGTACCACGGGGGCGAGTTGAAAAAGCCATGCCGGGCGTCCTCGGCGCTGAACAGGTCGGCATAGACCCCGGCCTCCTTCAGCTTCTTCATCATCTCCACCGACTGCTGGTAAGGGACCGTCGTGTCCGCTGTGCCGTGGAGGAAGAGGAACGCGGCCGAATCCCGGCTGACGTGTGTCGTGGGGCTGGCCTCGGCGTACAAGTCGGGGCGCTCCGCATAGCTTGCCCCGAGAAACTTCTCCAGGGCGCCGCTGGCCGACGCCGCGGGATCGCGCAACCTCACCATGGTCATGTCCAGCACGGGGTTGAAGGCGGCGACGGCGCGCACGCGGGTGGAAACGCCCGGATTGCCTCCCTGGCCCTCGAATTGCTTCTTCTCGCCGGTGGTGCCCAGGAAGGCCACCAGGTGGCCGCCGGCCGAACCCCCAGCCGCGCCCATGCGCTTCGGGTCGATGCGGTATCGGGCGGCGTTGGCGCGCAACCAGCGCACCGCGGCTTTCGAGTCATGCACCGCCGCGGGATAGCGCGCTTCGCCCGACAACCGGTATTCCATGCAGGCGCCCACGTATCCCTTGGTCGCCATATACGCCGCCTGGCGTTGGAACGCGCTCTTGTTGCCGCCGGTCCAGCCTCCGCCGTGGATGTAAACAACCGCGGGGAACGGGCCGGCGCCCTCCTTGGGCAGGAACAGATCGAGATGCAGCTCGCGGCTGCCCACGCTGGAATAGACCAGGTCGCGCTGGATCTCGACGTTGCCCGGCTGCACGAATGGCGGATTCTGGTTCTGCGCCGGCGAAACGGAAGCCAGCAGCAGTGCGAGGCTCAACATGCATGCTTTGCGGATCGACATGCCCGCTATTCTAATTGCAGGCGGCCGGATGCAATCGGAAGTTTTTGAAGTGCTCTGCGGCTTTTTTTACCGCAGTCCGGCATGGTCGCCGCGGCGACCACCCAGAAACCATGAAAAGGGCGAGCGCGCCTCTCGCGCGCCGGATGTAGCGCCGGCGTCTCGCCGGTAACGGGTCGGCGGCTGGAGGACGATTACCGGCGGGACGCCGGCGCTACATGCTTGCGGCGGGACGCCGCGGGAATTTTCAGGGGAGAGACGCAAAGAAAACGCCGAGAACCTCTCTGCGCCTGCGCTCAACAGATGCGGGGGAGCTGCTCGCCGAATAGCGTATCGACGATGCGCGAGCCGCCAATCCCGGTCTTCATGATGACCATGCGGGGATGCTCGGCGACCACTTCGCCGATGATGCAAGCGTCGCGGCCCAGTGGGTGAGCGCGCATGGCGTCCAACACGCGCTGGGCCGCCTGGGGTGCCACCACGGCGGCCAACTTCCCCTCGTTGGCGACGTACAGCGGATCCAGCCCCAGTATCTCGCAGGCGCCCCGGACCGCCTCCCGCACCGGGATCTGGCTCTCGATCAGCTCGATTCCCACCTTGGAAGCCGCGGCGAATTCAGTCAGCGTGGTGGCCAGGCCCCCGCGTGTGGGATCGCGCAGGCAATGAATGTCGTAGCTGGCCTCGAGCATGGCGGCCACCAGGCCGTGCAGTGGGGCCGTGTCGCTCTCGATGGCGCCTTCAAACTCCAGGTTCTCGCGCTTCGACAGGATGGCCATGCCGTGGTCGCCCACGTAGCCGCTCAGCAGCACGCGGTCGCCGGGCCGGGCACGGCCCGCGGAAATCTCGACCGGCTTCTCGATCACGCCTATGCCCGTGGTGGTGATGAAAACCTGGTCGGCGTCGCCGCGGTTGACCACCTTGGTGTCGCCGGTGACCAGCAGCACCTCCGCCTCCCGCGCCGCGGCCTGCATGGATTCGACCACGCGGCGCAGGTCGTCCATGGCCAGTCCTTCTTCCAGGATGAAGGCCGCGGCCAGGTAAAGCGGGCGGGCGCCGCTCATGGCCAGATCGTTGACGGTGCCGTTGACGGCCAGCCGGCCGATGTCGCCGCCGGGAAAGAAAATGGGCGTGACTACGTAGGAGTCAGTGGTGAAGGCCAGGCGCGCGCCGCCGGCCGCTACCACCGCCTGGTCATCCAGCCGCTCCAGATACTCGTTCCGGAAGGCCGGCAGGAACAGCTCGTGGATCAGCTCGGCCATCAGCTTCCCGCCGCTGCCATGGCCCAGCACTACGTGCGTGTGCTCCATAATCGGCAGCGGGCACACATTTCCACTCGGATTGGGCATCTTGGAGTTCATTCCACCACAAAGTCACGAAGCACACAAAAACACACTAAGAATTACCTTTGTGAACTTGGTGTGCTTCGTGTCTTTGTGGTGCACGTTCGGCGCGGCGACCGTAGCGGTAATACGCGGCACAGGCGCCTTCAGCCGAAACCATGGTGGCGCCCAGCGGATGCTGCGGAGAACACTGGACGCCGAATGCCGGGCAATCGTGCGGCTTCTTCACGCCGCGCAGGATCTCGCCGCTGATGCAGACGGCGGGTTCAGCGGTGCGTATCTCGCCGGCCGCGAACAACCGCTCGGCGTCGTAGGCGGCGAATTCCTGGCGCAGGCGGTAGCCGCTCCGGGGGATCATGCCGATGCCGCGCCACTTGCGGTCGCACACCTGGAAAACGCGCGACACCAGTTCTTTTGCCGGCGCGTTGCCGTCGCGGCTGACGACGCGCGCATACTGGTTCTCGACCGCCGCGCGGCCTTCCTCCAGTTGCTTGACGGCCATCAGGATGCCTTCCAGCAGATCCAGCGGCTCGAAACCGGTGATGACGATGGGAACGCGGTAGCGCTCGCTCAGCGGCTCATATTCCCGGTAGCCCATCACCGCGCAGACGTGGCCCGGTCCCAGGAAGGCCTGCACGCGGTTTTCCGGCGACTGCATGATGGCTTCCAGCGCCGGCGGCACGAGCACGTGCGACACCAGCATCGAGAAGTTCCGGATGCCGTCCTGGCGGGCGCGCCACACGGCCATGGCGTTGGCCGGCGCCGTGGTCTCAAACCCCACCGCGAAGAACACCACCTGCCGGCCGGGGTTCGCGCGCGCCAGCTTCAGGCAGTCCAGCGGAGAGTAGACGACCCGCACCTCGGCGCCCTGGGACCTCAATCCGGACAGGTCCGCGTCCGAGCCCGGAACCCGCAGCATGTCGCCGAACGAGCAGAAGATGACCTCGGGTTGCCGGGCGATGAAATGGGCCTGGTCGATAAGCTCCAGCGGGGTGACGCACACCGGACAGCCGGGGCCGTGCACCAGTTCCAAACCCTCCGGCAGCAGTTGATCGACCCCGTGACGCACGATGGAATGCGTCTGCCCCCCGCACACCTCCATCACCACCCAGGGATGGGTCTGAAGGCGGCGCAGCTCGGCCCGCAGCGTGCCCGCCAGCTCCGCGCTCCGGTACTCATCGACGTACTTCATGGAAATTATGAGTTATGAATTGCCGTTTCTCCATGGAGTGCAGAGAATTCATAACTCATAACTCTTAACTCCCCTGCTCCATCTCGGCCAGCAACTGATAGGTGCGCTGCGCTTCTTCTTCATCGACCTTGCTGATGGCGAAGCCGACGTGAACAATCACGTAGTCGCCGACGGCCGCTTCCGGCAGGTATTCCATGCAGGCGTTGCGCACCACGCCGCCGAACTCGACCCGGGCCATGTGGACGCCTTCCTCCTGGAACAGCTCTAATATCTTTCCGGGCACGGCTAAACACATCGTTTTTCCCTTTGTGACCTTGGAGTCCTTGGTGCCTTTGTGGTGAATAGCTCGGCGGCAACCACGGCCTGCCCGAGCGAGATTCCGCCGTCGTTGGGCGGCACCTTGGCGTGCGTGTAGACGTCGAATCCGCGGGCCGTCAAGCCGGCCAGCACCCGCCGCAGCAGGTAGACGTTCTGGAAGGTGCCGCCGCTGAGGCAGACGCGCTGGAGGCCCTCGGCGCGCCGCAGGCGCCCGCAAACCTCGACAACGGCCTCCGCAACTGTATTATGGAACACCGCCGAGATAAACGGCGTGGGTTTCCGGGCGCACACGTCGGCGACGATGGCGCGAATCGCGGGCCGCATATCAATGTGGGCCGGCTCACCGTCCTCGATCTCGAACGGGTAGCGCTGGTCGAGGCCTGCGGCCGCTGCCTGCTCGAGATCGATGGCCGCCTGTCCCTCGAAGTTGATCTCGTGGCGCAGGCCAAGGATGGAGGCCACGGCGTCAAACAGCCGCCCGCACGACGACGTTTCGACGGTGTTGATGCCGCGGCGGATCATGGCCAGCACCGTCTCGCGTTTCCTGGCCGGCACCGCGCCGAGCAGCGACAGCTCCGGCCAGCCGCGCGGGTCGCCGAGCGCCTGCTCCAGGTAGCTGAGGGCCGCCCGCCACGGCTCGCGCACCGCCTGGTCGCCGCCCGGCAGCGGCACATACCGGAAATGCGCCCGGCGCTCGAAGCCGCCGTAATCGGCGATGAGAAACTCTCCGCCCCAGATTTGCCCGTCGCTGCCGTAGCCGGTACCGTCCAAGGCCACGCCGATTACTTTGTCGCGCAGGCGGTTTTCGGCCATGCAGGCGGCGACATGGGCGTGGTGATGCTGAACGCCGATCTTGACCACGCCGGAGCACTCCAGCGCGAACCGCGTGCTGAGGTAGTTGGGATGAAGGTCATAGGCCACGGCGGCCGGCTCCACGCGGAACAGTTTTTTCATCTGCTCCAGAGTCTCGCGGAAAAACGACAGCGTCTCGTAGTTTTCCAGGTCGCCGATGTGCTGGCTCAGCAGCGCATAGCGGCCCTTGGTGAGGCAGAAGGTGTTTTTCAGCTCGCCGCCGCAGGCCAGGACCTCGGGCATCTCGAGGCCCAGGTCGATGGGGTAGGGCGTGTAGCCGCGCGAGCGGCGTAGGGTCCGCTCCCGGCCTTCGACGACGCGAACCACCGAATCGTCCACGCGCATGTAAATGTCGCGGTCGTGCAGCAGGAAGGCGCCGGCAATGGGCGCCAGGCGCTCCAGGGCTTCGCTGTTGGAGGTGACGATGGGCTCCTCGCTCATGTTGCCGCTGGTCATTACCAGCATGGTGAAAGGCGCGGCGCCGGCGGAGTCGGCGAACAGTAAGTGATGCAGCGGGGTGTAGGGCAGCATGACGCCCAGCGTGCTGTTGTTCGGGGCCACGGCCGGGGAGACAGGCGCTCCGGGGCGGCGCGCCAGGATCACCACCGGCCGGCGATGGCCGGCCAGGGCGCGCCGCTCCGCCTCTCCGATCTCGCAGAACCGCTCGGCCGCCGCCAGGTCCCGGGCCATGACGGCGAAGGGCTTGTCGCTGCGGCGCTTCCGCCGGCGCAGCGCCCGCACGGCGGCGTCGTTGGTGGCGTCGCATGCCAGGTGAAACCCGCCCAGGCCTTTGACCGCTACGATGCCGCCGGCCGCTAATAGCCGCCTGGCCTCGCGGATTGATTCCAGGTTCTCGGAGCTGTCATTGAAGGTGTCAGATCCGGACTCCACCTGACACCTGACACCTGAAACCTGAAACCTGAGGCTCGGGCCGCAGGCCGGGCAGGCATTGGGCTGGGCGTGGAAGCGGCGGTCGCGCGGGTCGTCGTACTCGGTCTGGCAGGCCGCGCACATCCGGAAGGGGGCCATGGTGGTCATGGGCCGGTCATACGGAATATCGCGGATGATCGTGTAGCGCGGCCCGCAGTCAGTGCAGTTGGTGAACGGATAACCGTGGCGCCGGTTGGCCGCCTCGCGGAAGTCGCCGGCGCAGGCTTCGCACGTCGCCATGTCGGGCGACACCAGAACGAACTGGCGGGCCTGGCCGAGGCTTGGCCGGATGGTGAAATCGGCGTCGCCCGCCGGTTCGATGTCCTCCGCCGCGATGTCCTCGATGTGGGCGAACGGCGGCGCTTCCTGTACCACCCGCTCGACGAACTCCGCCAGCGCCGGGCCCGCGCCCTCGGCCTCGATGAGCAGGCCTTCGGAGGTGTTCAGCACCCACCCGCGCACCTCCAGCCTGGCAGCCAGGTTGTAAACGAAGGGGCGAAAGCCCACACCCTGTACGATGCCGCGCAGCCGGATTCGTTTTCGGGCCGGTCCAGTCATTGGTAGCGCAATGTGGCCACAGAGGCACACGGAAAAAACAGTTCTCTGTGCCTTTCTATTACTGTGGCCCAAAATCGCCGCGGGCCGCCAACATTTTTCTAGAGCAGTCCCACATGGTCGCCGCGGCATGAGCGACCGCGTCCCGCTCTCCCGCCCATCATGAATTTGGTTGCGGCCCGCCGCGGCGCTGTGGCCTAATGGAGCCAACCGGGAGACCTTCCCCCAAGGGTCGAAGAATGCAAATCGACGATCTGTTACGAATAGCCATCGAGCGAAAGGCCAGCGACCTTCACTTGAAAGTGGGCAATTACCCATGCCTGCGGGTGGACGGCGAGTTACGGCCGATGACCGAATCGCCGCGCGTCAGCCCGGAGGACATGCTGAACATGGCCTTCAGCATGATGTCGAACCGGCAGAAGCAGCGGTTCAAGGAGACCGCCGACCTCGATCTGGCCTACGGAGTGGCCGGGATGGGGCGCTTCCGCGTGAACGTGTTCCAGCAGCGGGGCAACGTGGGGCTGGTGCTGCGCGTCATCCCCACCAAGATCCGCACCATCGAGGAGCTGGCTTTGCCGCGCATCTGCAGCCTGATCTGCGACGAGAGGCGCGGCATGGTGCTGGTCACCGGGACCACCGGCAGCGGCAAGTCCACCTCCCTGGCGGCCATGGTCGATCGGATCAACTCCACGCGCGCCGACCACATCATCACCATCGAGGACCCCATCGAGTACCTGCACCGCGACAAGAAGGGATTCGTAAACCAGCGCGAGGTGGAGGTCGATACCCACAGCTTCGGCACCGCGTTGCGCGCCGCGCTGCGCCAGGACCCGGACGTGATCCTGGTGGGCGAGATGCGCGACCAGGAGACGATCGGCACGGCGCTGCTGGCCGCCGAAACCGGCCACATGGTGCTCTCGACCCTGCACACCCTGGACGCCACGGAAACCATCCAGCGCATCATCGCCGTCTTCCCGCCGCCGGAGCAAAAGCAGATTCGGCTGCAGATGGCCACCACGCTGAAGGCGGTCGTCTCGCAGCGGCTGGTGCGCAAGGCCGACGGGGTCGGCCGCGTGCCCGCCGTCGAGGTGCTGATTGCCACGGCCTTCGTCCGCGACTGCATTGTCAACCCGGACAAGACCAAGATGATCCGCGATGCCATCGCCACCGGCACCTCGCAGTACGGCATGCAGACCTTCGACCAGTCGCTCTACGACCTGTACACGCAGGGGCTGGTGACCTACGAGGAAGCGCTGCACCAGGCCACCAACCCGGACGAGTTCAAGCTGCGGGTCAGCGGCATCAGCTCCACTTCCGACATGGCCCGCGATCAGATGCAGGCGGCCGCCGGCCGCGCCGAATACCAACGCTGAGTTTCTTCACCACAAAGACACAAAGAACACGAAGTCCCACAAAGATCCTTTGTGGTTCTTTGTGCCCTTTGGTCTTTGTGGTGAATCTGGCGGTTACGCGGGGGCGGGGCGCTCGCCTTCGGCCAGGGGGCGCACGCCGGGCTTGGCTTCCGGCTTCAATACCTGCTGGCGCTCGTCGGGCGGCTGCTTGTGCCGCGAGGGGGCGGCGGGCGTGGGCAGCTCCTTGCCCTCGATCAGCAGCTTGATCTCGTGCCCGTCCAGCACCTCGCGCTCCAGCAGCGTTTCCGCCACCCGGAGCAGCGTCTCGCGGTTGTCGGTAAGGATCTTCCGGGCGCGGTCGTAGCCCCGCTGCACGATAATGTGCACTTCCTCGTCGATGCGGATGGCCGTGTGCTCGGAGAAATCGCGGTGCTGGGCAATCTCGCGGCCCAGGAAAATCTGCTCTTCCTTCTTGCCGTAGGTGATGGGACCCAGCTCGCTCATGCCCCACTCGCAGACCATCTTGCGGGCCAGCTCGGTGGCGCGCTCGATGTCGTCGCCGGCGCCGGTGGTTATGTGGTTCATGAACAGTTCTTCCGACACCCGCCCGCCCATCATGATGGCGATGCGGGCCTCCAGGAAGTCCTTGGTGTAGGTGTACTTGTCGTCTTCCGGAAGCTGCATGGTGACGCCCAGGGCCATGCCGCGGGGAATGATGGTGACCTTGTGGAGCGGATCGGCGCCCGGGATGCAGGCCGCCACCAGGGCGTGGCCGGCCTCGTGGTAGGCGGTGTTGCGGCGCTCGGTCTCGCTCAGCATCAGCGACTTGCGGGCCGCGCCCATCATCACCTTGTCCTTGGCCAGCTCGAAGTCGGCCATGGTGACCGTCTTGCGGTTGTAGCGGGCGGCGTTCAATGCCGCTTCGTTGACCAGGTTGGCCAGGTCGGCGCCCGAGAAGCCGGGGGTGCCGCGGGCCAGCACCGTCAGGTCCACGTCGTCGGCCAGCGGGATTTTGCGGGTGTGCACCCGGAGAATGGCCTCGCGCCCCTTGCCGTCGGGCCAGTTCACCACCACGCGGCGGTCAAACCGGCCGGGGCGGAGCAGCGCCGGGTCCAGCACGTCGGGCCGATTGGTGGCCGCCACCAGGATCACGCCCTCGTTGGACTCGAAGCCGTCCATCTCCACCAGCAACTGGTTCAGCGTCTGCTCGCGCTCGTCGTGGCCGCCGCCCAGGCCCGCGCCGCGGTGCCGGCCGACGGCGTCGATCTCGTCGATGAATACGATGCAGGGCGCGTTCTTCTTGCCCTGCTCGAACAGGTCCCGGACCCGGCTGGCGCCCACGCCCACGAACATCTCCACAAAGTCCGAGCCGGAAATCGAGAAGAAGGGGACGTTGGCTTCGCCCGCGACGGCGCGCGCCAGCAGGGTCTTGCCGGTCCCCGGCCCCCCCACCAGCAGCACGCCCTTGGGGATTCGCCCGCCCAGCTTCTGGAACTTCTGCGGCTCGCGCAGGAACTCGATGATTTCCTGCAGCTCCTCCTTCGACTCCTCGACGCCGGCCACGTCCTTGAAGGTGACTTTTTTCTGCTGGCTGGAGAGCAGCCGGGCCCGGCTCTTGCCGAAACTCAGCGCCTTGTTCCCGCCGGTCTGCATCTGCCGCATCATGAAGATCCAGAATCCGATCAGCAGCAGGAACGGCGAGGCCTGCACCAGCAGGCTCAGATAGGAAGTGCTGGAGACATCCTTGACGTTGATGACCACCCCGCGCTCGCGCAGCGATTTGATCATGTCGGGATAGGCCATCGGCGCGAAGGTCTTGAAGGCCTGGTTGTCCTTCTTGAACTTCCCGTGGATTTCCGGCGGAGCGTTGGGCGCGCCGCTGATGGTGACTTCAGCGACATTGCCCGCCTCCACTTCGTTCATGAAGCGGGTGAAATTGAGGTCCTGTTCACGGTTCGGCGTCCCGGTTTTGACCACCTGCCACAGGAGCACCGCGGTGGCCAGCATCACCACCCAAAACACGATAGTCTTGACGGTCGAGTTCAAGAACGCCTACCTCTACTCGATGCGGAGTGCGGAATGTGGAATGCGGAATGTTTTTCACTCCGCACTCCGCATTCCGCATTTCCTACCCTTCTGCCGCCTTCGGCGCCATCCTGGCGACGTACGGCAGATTCCGGTACCGCCTACCGGCGCCCATCCCGTACCCTACCATCATTGGCCCGTCCACCTTGAAACCCACGAATTCCGGCTCCAGCGGCACGCGCCGCTCGCTGCTCTTGTCAATCAAGGTCGCCGTGCGAATGGATGCCGCGCCTTTCACCCGGAACTGCTCTATCAGATGCTCCTGGGTGACGCCGGTATGCAAAACACAATCGACCAACAGGATGTCCTGCCCGTGCACATCCAGGCTGGGGTAGTGCGAGATCAAGCGCCGCTCATGTCCGTTTTCGATCACGTCGCGGATGTCCACGTAGACCAGGCTGCAACTCACCGGACAGGTAAGCCGGCGGACCAGGTCGGCGACAAAGATGAACGCGTTGTCCAGCAGCCCGACCAGGTGCACTTCCTTGTCGGCATAAGTTTGCGAGATAGCGGCGGCCATCTCGCTGACCCTCTGCTGGATCTGCTCCTCAGTTAGCAGGATTTCCATTCTGCTCCTCGGCGACCGCTTCCTCGCGGATCAGGATGCCGGTCTGGCTGGAAGCGCGCAATCGGAACGAGCGCGCCACGGGAAAGCCTCGCACCCAAACCACGTCCCGGCCGCTGACCACCACCGGCCACCCGCTACGTTCCTCGGCAGGGACCCGACGCCGCAACAGCAAGGTCTTAATTTTCTTAACACCCTGGCCGGTCGGTGATTCGAACACATCCCCTGCCCGCCAGTTCCGAACCACCAGCGGCGTCCGGACACGGCCGAAATCCAAAAGCTCCTCTTGGATATTGTACCGCGTTTGGCAGGCATCCCGCCCAACTAAATCGAAAAGCAAACGCGTTCCGGTTGCAGGAATGGCACATGCGCCGGGAACGCCCACCTGGAATTCATAATCTTCCGGCCTGTCGGCGCGGCCGCGGCGCAACTCCAAAGAGTTGAACACCCGCACCGCCCGAAGTCCCGAAAACAAGAGCGATTGGCCGCTGGTTCCGGAGGTCGCCAGGCGCCTCAGGGACTCGACCTGGGCGATGTCGATGGCGCCGGTGCAGCCAGCCTGGGCCAGCGCGGCGCGCAGCAGGCGCCGTTGCTCGGCCCTATGTAATTGGACGAAGCGTGCCAGATCAAGTTTCAAAATCGTCCGTGGCGCGTGCGCGGGACGGGCGGCAATGCCCGTGGCCACCAGCAGTTCGCTCACCCGCCGGTTCCAATAGTCTTCCTCGTCGCGGGCAATCTCGGCGGTGGCCGCCAGTTGCTCGACCAGCCGCGGGTTGAATTGCTCCAGCAACGGGAGAACGGCGCCGCGCAGGCGATTGCGGGTCAGGCGCAGGTCGCGGTTGCTGGAGTCCTCGCGCCAGCCCAGTCCCTGCTCTGTCAGCCAGGCGCGCAACTCCGCGCGCCGCTGCTCGAGCAAGGGCCGGACCAGCCAACCGTCCACCAGCGGATAGATGCCGGCCAGGCCGCGGGTGCCGGCGCCGCGCACCATCCGGGCCAGCACCGTTTCCGCCTGGTCGTCGGCGGTGTGTCCCGTAGCCACCTTGCTCACCCGGCCGCTCTGGACCAATTCGCGCAGGAAGCTGTAGCGCAGGGCGCGGGCGGTCGCCTCCAGGTTGGCGCCCTGTCGCCGCGCCTCGGCGGCAACGTCCTGTGCTTGGTGGAAGAACGGCAGGTGGTGGCGGGCGGCGAGCTGCTCGACGAACCGCGCGTCGCCCTCCGACTCCGCGCCGCGCAAGCGGTGGTCCAGATGGGCGACGGCCAGGGCAATGCCCAGCCGCTCGCGCAGCCGCGCCAGCACTTCCAGCAGGGCCACGGAATCGGCGCCGCCGCTGACGGCCGCGGCCACGGCGTCGCCCGGCTGAATCATGCCGGTGCGCTTCAAGCATTGATAAACTTGCTCGATCATCTGCTGCCCTGAGGTTATCTTACTCTCAAAAGGGACGCCCGCTGACGCACGCGGAGGACGCCACAAAAGCGAATTCGGCCAGGTTGCCGGGCTTGCGTTTATCTTCTCCGACGGTTGACAATTCGTTACTGAGAGAGTTATCTGAACTCAGGAAAACCCAGGCCCCGAGGTATTGAGAAGGGGCGGAAAGAGTGCGCATACGAGCTTTGGGTCTGTTGCGGCAGGCTATCGGACAGCCACAAGCCGAGTTCCGCGACGGGCAGTGGGAGGCAATTGAAGCGCTCGTCGAGAGGCGCGCCCGACTTCTGCTGGTCCAGCGCACGGGATGGGGGAAGAGCATCGTCTACTTCCTGGCGGCGAAGTTGCTGCGAGAGCGGGGAGCAGGCTGCGCGTTGCTGATCTCCCCGTTGCTGTCGCTCATGCGAAACCAGATCGCCGCCGCGCGCAACATCGGCGTTCGGGCCGAGACCATCAATTCGAGCAACCCGGCCGACTGGCCGCAAATCGAAGACAAGCTGCGCCGCGGTCAGGTGGATGTTCTCCTGATTTCCCCCGAGCGGCTGGCCAACGACCAGTTCGTTGCGCGATGCCTGCTGCCCATCGCCGGCCAGGTCGGCCTGTTCGTGGTGGACGAAGCTCATTGCATATCCGACTGGGGGCACGACTTCCGCCCGGATTACCGAAGGATCGTCCGGATGCTGCATGCGCTTCCGCCCGGCGTCCCGGTGCTGGCGACCACCGCCACCGCGAACGATCGCGTTGTTGGCGACGTCTCTCAGCAACTGGGACCGGAGCTCGAGGTGCGCCGGGGACCGCTCACCCGCGCCAGCCTTAGGTTGCAGAACATCTACCTGCGCAGCCAGGCGGAGCGGATGGCGTGGCTGGCGCACCAGCTTCCGCAATTGCCCGGAAGCGGCATCGTTTACACGCTGACGGTGCGCGATGCGGACCACCTGGCCGAGTGGCTGAGATCCCGCGGCATCGAAGCATCGGCCTATCACGCGCAACTGGAGTCGCCGGAGCGAGTGGCCCTCGAGGACCGCTTGCTGAACAACCAGGTAAAGGCACTGGTGGCGACGGTGGCTCTGGGCATGGGCTTCGACAAACCGGACCTGGGCTTTGTGATTCACTTCCAGCGGCCTGCCTCTGTCGTGCATTACTACCAGCAGGTGGGACGGGCCGGCCGCGCGGTCGACTCGGCATACGGCGTTCTACTGAACGGAGAGGAAGACGACGCCATCGCCGACTATTTCATTAAGACCGCCTTTCCGTCCCCGGAAGAAGTGGACGCGCTTCTGGCCGCCATGAGAGCCGCAGCCCGGCCACTTTCGATTCCCCGCCTCCAGGAGAGAGTGAATCTGTCGAAGACCAAGATCGAAAAGGTCTTCAAGTTTTTGCTGCTTGAATCGCCGGCGCCCGTGCAGAAGATCGACTCCGATTACGTGCTGAATCCCGTCCCCTGGACCATGCCGGTCGAGCGCATTGAGCGCATAACGCGGTTGCGCCGGGACGAGCAGGCGCGGATGAAGGCGTACATGGGCAGCCGCGACTGCCTGATGCGGTTTCTGGCCGAGGAGTTGAGCGACCCGCACGCCGGCGCCTGCGGGAAATGCGTCAACTGCGCCGGGCGGTTGCTGCCGGAACAGTTCCCGGAAGAGCTGATCCGCACGGCCATCAGCTTTCTGGAGGGCCTGGACAACCGCATTGAGCCGAGGCAGCAATGGCCGCCCGGGCTGCCCGAACCGGATATGCGAGGGAAGATTCGGCCGGAATGGAAAGCGGAAGAAGGGCGCGCGCTCTGCCATTGGGGTGATGCCGCGTTCGGCGAACCGGTTCGGGCGGGCAAACAGCAGACCAGAACCTTTGACGATCGCCTGGTGGAGGCGGCCTGTCGCCTGATCAACGACCGCTGGAACCCGCGTCCGGCGCCCCGCTGGCTGACCTGCGTGCCGTCTCGCCGCCTCCCGACTCTGGTTCCCGAATTCGCCCGCCGGCTGGCCGCCAGACTCGGCCTCCCGTTCGTTGATTGCATCAGCAAAGTCCGCGACACCGAAGCTCAGAAGACCCGGTCGAACAGCTTCCAGCAGGTAAGCAACCTGATTGGCGCATTCCAGGTTCAGGCGGCCGACGTGAGGCCGATGCCCGTTCTGCTGGTCGATGATCTGGTGGACTCCAGGTGGACCTTCACTGTCGTGGGCGGATTGCTGCGCCAGGCCGGAAGCGGGCCCGTCTATCCGTTTGCCTTGGCTGATTCTTCCGGGCAAGATAGTGATTAGGAAAAGCGAAATGGAATCGACGTTGACGGCAGATACGCAGGCTGTGCTGCTCCTCTGCGCGGAACTCGGCCAGCGGGGCGACGGGGCGGTGAAGCCGCTGGGGCTGAAGCAATACAATGCGCTTGCCGTATGGCTAAACGACCGCCGCTTGCGCCCGGGCGACCTGCTGACTGCGCAGGGTCGCGCCCGCCTGGCCGAACTCCAAACCGCCGAGATCAGCGCCGAGCGCGTGCAGCCACTGCTGGATCGCGGGGCGGCCCTGGCTTTCCTCGTTGAACGATGGCAGCGGGGCGGCCTCTGGGTAATCAGCCGCAGCGATCCGCCGTACCCCGAACGGCTGAAGAAGTACCTGGGGCAGGCCGCTCCCCCTTTGCTTTACGGCGTCGGGCCTCAGGAGTTGCTCGGCCGAGGCGGCCTGGCGGTGGTGGGCTCGCGGGACCGTTCCGAGGAGGACGGCGAATTCGCCCGCCGCGTGGGTGAACAGTGCGCCAGGGAATCGGTGGTTGTAATCTCCGGGGCGGCGAAGGGGATCGATCGGGACGCCATGGCGGGAGCCTTGGAAGCCGGCGGTCAGGCGGTCGGCGTGCTTCCCGAAGGACTGGCCAGCGTTGCTGTCTCGGCCCGCTATCGCTCCGATCTCGTTGATGAGCGCCTGGCATTGGTTTCTCCATATGAACCGGATAGCCGCTGGTTCCCCTACACGGCCATGGGGCGCAACAAGATCCTGTACGGTATGAGCGACGCCGCGCTGGTGGTGGCCAGCGCCGACGAATCCGGCGGCACCTGGGCGGGGGCCACCGAAGCTCTGCGTCACGGCCGGGTAAAGGTGTTTGTGAAGGCTTCGGGGACGCTGGCGCCGGGCAATCGCAAGTTGCTGCGCATGGGGGGATTGCCATTTCCCGAACAACCGTGGGATGACATCCGGGCATTATTTGGGCCGCCCGAGCGGGATGCGGTCGAACTGTTCCCCTCGGGCGGTGTGGAGAGCGCCGCCGGCTCGCCAGAGGTCTCGGAGCCGGTCCCAGCCCTGCCTCAAAGCCAGGCAACTGAGCCGCGCTCTGCGGTTTCCCAGGATTCGTCCGCCCGTGATGCCTACACGCTCGTGATCGGCCAGGTGCTCAAGCTGCTCAGTGAGCCGCAAGGGGACAAGTGGCTTGCGGAAAAGATGGGTGTACGAGCCGCACAGATGAAGGACTGGCTGGACAAAGCCGTGCGAGAAGGCATTGTAAAGAAGCTGAAGAAGAAGCCCATTCAGTATGTGGCCGGCTCCCCGACACTGTTCAGCGAATCTAACGGCCCGGGCGCGTCAGGCCAGTAGCGTCTGCCCTCGCCTCTCCAGCAAGCGGACGAGCAACTCCAGCAGGGCCACGGAATCGGCGCCGCCGCTGACGGCCGCGGCCACCCGCTCGCCCGGCTGGACCATGCCGGTGCGCTTCAAGCATTGATAAACTTGCTCGATCATCTGCTGCTGTGATTATCGCTCACCAGAGGCCGGCGAGCCACGGTAGCGTATGGTAGACTTGATCTGCGAATATGCCCATAGTCAGGTTGCACACATCCGCAGAAGGCCAAGCGACTAGTCGATCTGTCGGAAGGTTGGGACAGCGGCGGCGAGTTTCGATTCCCAGGTCGATTTGCGACGAAATGGGGTTGCGCGAGGGTGACCCGATAGAGATTCGCGCTGGCAAAAAACAGATCGTAATCAAGGCCCGAAAGGAGCGCGTCCGCAACCCGGCGCCGGAATACGAGACACTGACACCTGCCGAAGAGAAATCAGTGCTGGAAGGCATCAAGCAACTAAGGCGTGGCGATTACGTCACTTGGGACCAACTGAAGGATGAGTTGGGACTATAGATTCGCCGGCAAGGCGGCAAAGCAACTCCGCCGCATGCCGAGAGACCGCCAAGAACGGGTTCGTGCCATTCTTGAAAGGACCCGAGAAGACCCGTTCGCCGGAGACGTTCTCCGCATCAAGAGCGGCCATTTTGAAGGGTTTTTTCGAAGGCGAATCGGACGCTATCGCCGGATTTTCGGGCCAAGTCCAGACGAACACATAATTGAAGTAGCAGACATCCTTCCACGCAGCGAGAAGACCTACCGCTGATCCAGGCGATCCAGGCAGGCAAATTATCGGTCGCGGGCTTGCGTGGTAGAATTTTCGTATGCCTGTCGAGACGATGAAAGAAGAAGCCGCCAACGCCCTTCCCGAATTCACCAACGAAAAGCTGACCGATTTCTCCGTCGGCGAATACCGGCGGGCCATGCAGGAGGCGGTCGAGAAGGTGCGCGCCGAGCTGGGGCGCGAATACCCGCTGCTCATCGGCGGCCGCAAGGTCTATTCCGAGCAGAAACTGATGTCGCTGAATCCCTCGCGGCCGGAGCAGGCCGTCGGGGTCTTTCAGAAAGCGTCGGCGCAACAGGCCGAAGAGGCCATCGAGGCCGCCGGCCGCGCGTTCGAGAGCTGGAAGCGTGTGCCGGCGCAGCAGCGCGCCGAGTGGCTGCTGCGCGCCGCCTCCCTTATGCGCCGGCGCAAGTTCGAGCTTTCCGCATGGATGGTTTTCGAAGCAGGGAAGACCTGGCCGGAGGCCGACGCCGACACCGCCGAAGCCATCGACTTCTGCGACTTCTACGCCCGCGAGGCGCTGCGCCTGCTACTGCCCTGCGCCGGCCGCGTCACGCCCATCCCCGGCGAGAAAAACGAGTTGTGCTACATCCCGCTGGGCGCGGGCCTGGTGATTCCGCCGTGGAATTTCCCGCTGGCCATCACCGCGGGCATGGCCACGGCGGCGCTGGTTGCGGGCAACACCGTGGTGCTCAAGCCCTCCAGCGACTCCCCGGCCATCGCCTACAAGATGTGCGAGGTGCTGTTCGAGGCCGGGCTGCCGCCCGAGGCGCTGAATTTCCTGCCGGGCAGCGGCGCGGTGATCGGCGACGTGCTGGTCGAAAACCCGCGCACCCGCTTCATCGCCTTCACCGGCTCGAAGGAAGTCGGCCTGCGCATCAACGAGCTGGCCGCCAGGCACAAGCCGGGCCAGCGCTGGGTCAAGCGCGTGGTGGCCGAAATGGGCGGCAAGGACGCCATCATCGTGGATGACGAAGCCGACCTGGACAAGGCGGTGGAGGGCGTGACCGTTTCCGCTTTCGGCTACCAGGGGCAGAAATGCTCGGCCTGCTCGCGCGCCATCGTGCTGGATGCCATCTATGACAAGTTCCTCGAAAAGCTCCGGCAGCGCGTGGGGAAAATCACCGTCGGGCCGGCCGATGACCCCGGCAATTACATGGGCCCGGTCATCAACGCCTCGGCAATGAAATCGATTCTGGATTACATCGAGATCGGCAAGAGGGAAGGGAAGCTGGTGGCCGGGGGCGGCAGGGCGGGTGATGGCGGCTACTTCATCCAGCCCACGGTGATCGCCGATGTCGATCCGAAGGCGCGCATTGCGCAGGAGGAGATTTTCGGGCCGCTGCTGGCGGTAATCCGGGCGCGCGACTTCGACCACGCCCTGCGCATCGCCAACGACAGCGAGTACGGCCTGACCGGCTCGGTCTACTCCAACAACCGCGAGAAGCTGCAAAAGGCCCACGACGAATTCTTCGTCGGCAACCTGTATTTCAACCGCAAGTGCACCGGGGCGATGGTCGGCGGCCATCCGTTCGGCGGCTTCAACATGTCGGGCACCGACTCGAAAGCCGGCGGCCGCGACTACTTGCTTCTGTTCACCCAGGCCAAAGCCATCTCAGAAAAGCTGTAGTATCCCATCCGTGCTAACCCTCGCCAAGGCGGGCCAGCAAATCGAGTGCGCCGCGATAGCTGAGCCCATGCGGCTGGAAATACTCGGCGGCGTTCAGGCCGGGGAAGCGGGCCAGCACCAGCTCGCGCTGCAGCCGCTCGCACAACGCGCCCTCACGCGGCGAGCGAATGCGGCGCAGCGCGTCGAATACCACCTGGTGCACCGGGGTGCGGAAGCGGTAATCGCACAGCAGCCGCAATCCTTCGTCCCAGAGCGGCTTGCCCTCCGCTCCCTGGCAAATCACCCGCAGGGCGGCCAGTTCAAGTTCTTCTTCTTTGTGCAACTTGGTGCCTTGGTGCCTTTGTGGTTCAATTCACCGCCAGCGGAACTTCACACCGGCGACGAAGTTTCTCCGCAGGGCAGGGAAGCCGAGCGCTTCTTCATACCGGCTGTCGCTGAAATTGAACAGGCGTCCATAGAGAGCGACTTCGCGGGTGAGCGCGAACTCAGCGCCGAGGTCGGCGCGGACGTAACCGGCGTTGCGCAGCACGCCGCCGGCTAGGCCCAGGAGCGGATCGACGTCGAGCACCGCCGAGCGCATCACGGCGCCGGTGTGGAACGTCATGCGCAGCGGGCGCACGCGCCAGGCGGCCAGGAAGGCGGCCGAATGCTCGGGGCGGCGCAGCAGCATCTGGCCCACCTGCAGCGGGGCCAGCGCGCGGCCGGGCGCGCGGTCCAACGACAGCACTTCGCTCGCCAGCCGGGTGTAGTGCCCGCTCAGGCTCAGCCACTCGGCGGGGCGCACGGCGCCGGAAAGCTCCAGGCCCTGGGCGCGCGAGTTGGCCAGGTTGTCGGACTGGAATTTGCTGATTGCGGCCAGGTTGCCGCTGAGCGTGACGATCAGGTCGTGGTAGCGGTTCAGGAACCAGGTGGCGTCCAGGACCGCGCGGCGGCCCGCGAATTCCCGCTGAAGGCCCGCATCCACGCTCGTGGTGCGCTCGGGATGCAGCCGGGGGTTGTCGGTGAAAGCCAGCTCGAAGCCGTCGGGGGCCCGCAGGCCGGCACCGGCGCTGGCATGCAGCTTGAGCGGCCCGCCGGCCCGCGGCAGAAACGCAAGGGAAAGCTTGGGGCTGAGCGTCAGGTTCTGGCGGGCTTCCAGGCGCGGCCGCCACCAGCCGTCGGAGGGCAGCATCGAAGTGAGGATGGCTTCCAGCCGCAGCCCGGTGTTGAGGAACAGCCGGCCGCCGGATTGGTAGCGGTTTTCGGTGAACCAGCCGAAGCTGTGCCGCAGCAGCGGGAAATCGGAGGCGCGCTCGTCGGTGATGTAGGTGTTGCGGAAGCGCTCCCGCTGGTATTCGAAGCCGAAGGCCACGGCATCCGTCTCGCTCAAGGTCACCTGCGTTTCGGTTCCCAGGCCGGCGCGCGCCTGGCGAGTGCGCCAGGGGCCGAAGGGCGATTCGTAGCCGAGGCGGTCGGCGTAATAGCTGCCGGTGAGCCGCTGGAGCAGGCGGCCGCGCTGCGCCTCGAACTCGAGGCCGTGGATGTAGGAGTTCTCCTTGCCGCGAGTCACCAGGTCCACCGGCGCCAGGCGGAAGGGCCCGGGCGTGCCGACCTCGTTGGCGTCGGCCAGCAGCGAGTAGCGCAGGCGGGCGGCGGGCGTCATCTCGTACTCGAAGCGCAACGAGCCGGCCTCGTTGCGATAGTCGTCGTTGGGGACCACGCCGTCGCTGGCGTGGCGCATCAGGTCGAAGCTCCACCCGAAGCGGCCCTGGCGGCCGCCGGCGCCCAGCGAGCCGCGGGCCGTGCCGAAGCTGCCTCCTTCAATCGCCCCGCGCGTTTCCAGCGGCCCGGTCGGCCGGCGGGTGATGATGTGGACCACCGAGCCGATGGCATTCAGCCCGTAGAGCGCGCTCTGCGGCCCGCGCACCACCTCGATGCGCTCGATGCTTTCGACCGGGAGGCTGGCGAAATTGAAGGCGCCGCCGAAATCGTTCACCTTCACGCCGTCCACCATCACCAAGTTGTAGTTGGAATTGCCGCCGCGCGCGAACAGGCTGGTGACGCCGCCCCGCCGGCCGCTTTCGACAATGCTGAGGCCGGGCACGTGCCGCAGCGCTTCACCGACGCTTTCCGCGTGCATTTCCTCCAGGTCGGCGCGCGTCAGCACGGTGACGGAAGAGGCGGCCGAGGAGGCCGGCATTGCCGCGCGCTCGGCCGTGACCATTACCACTTCGCTGCGGGCGGCGAGCGCCAGGCGCAATTCCGCGGCCGCCGCGCCGCCGGACACCGCGATCTTCTCCGGCCTGCCGCTGAAGCCCGGAGACGCGGCCAGCAGCGTGTACGCGCCGTCGGGAACGGAGGCAAAGCGGAAGCGCCCCGCGGAATCGGTGCGCGCCTCGCGCGGCACGCCGCCGAGCAAATGCACGGTTGCCCCGGCCACGGGCCGCCCCTGCGGATCGAGCACGAGGCCCGTCACGTCGCCGCGCAGGCCGGCGCAAAACAGAACAAGAAGCAAAACAAGGAAGCTGGAAAATCGAACCGGAGTGGTCATCGCTCCTCCTATCCCGCGACAGGGGATGATGGGACAGCGGCATAACAGCCGTCGTGTTGTGCTCCCGGCCGGTCTCCTGACTCGTGCGTAGCCCGCGGCGCGATTGCCGGGGGCCGTGCCCGCCTTCCCATCCCGCTGGCCCGAATTCGGGCTGGGCGGGACAGTGGCGTTCCGGGCACGATGTCCGCAAATCACAGTGGCGGGGCCGTGCTGGTTTCGCACCAGCTTCCCGTCACCGGGAGCTTGTTCAGTGATCCATGTTATGCCCGCGGGGCGGCGTTGGCAAGCAGTGAAACCGGAGGCAGCAGGCAGTAAGCAGTAGGCAGTAAGCAGTCCAGCCCTGCCTTCTGCCTCCTGCTTACTGTTTACTGGCGGACGCTCGGCTTGTCGGCGGTCGGGAAATCGGCGGGGACTTTCTGCGTGACGCGCCCGGTGGCGGCCCATTCCGCACCGCGCTGGTAGGTCACCAGGAAGCCCACGCACTTCATGTTCTCCGGGCCGTGTCCCAGCACGTTCTGAAACACACGGCCCTTCCCGTATCGGACGGCAAACAGCACGGGCTCGTTTTCGCCCGTACCGCCCTGCGCCGCATCCGAGTAGCCGGTGGCCAGCACCGCGAGGCTGTTGGCCGGCCCGCGCAGGCTGTCATAGAACTCGTCGGTGGTGTGCATCCAGACCGGCGGCAGGCCGCGGGTGATGGGATGTTTCGGATCGCGTATGGTCACCTGGAAGGCGTGCTGCTTGCCGTGGTGCCCGGCTTTTCCGGGCTGGGTGTCGCGGACGAACTGGCCGTCGCGGAAGCGCACGTAGGGTCCGGTTTTCTCGTCGCGGCCGCCCCAGCCCGCCAGCCCCACCATCTCCTCGAATTCCTTCCAGCCGCCGAAGGCGCTGGCGGCGGCATGGATCGGCACCAGGCCCCCGCCGTTGCGCACGTAGTCGACGAACGCCGCCTGGGTCTCGGCCGGCCAGGGCTCGTTCTTCGGGTAGTCGGTATAGTTGTCGATCACCACCTGGTAGGCGGAGAACTTGGGCCGGTAGTTCTTCAGCCCTTCCTCGCCCGGCTCGGCGGTGGCCACATCCACGGTGAACAGGCCCGTGTCTTCCAGCGCCTTCTTGAGAACGGGCGTGGTCAGCTTCCACTGATGGTTGTTGCGGCCGTCGATGATCAGGGCCTTGATCTGCGCTCCATAGGCAACAGAAGAAAGCACGAAAAAAACCGCGAGAACCTGTAACCGGTATTTCATTGCTGTTTGCTCCCTTCAACGCAAAGACGCAGAGATCGCGGAGGAAACGCAGAGGAGACCGCGCTTCTTCTCTGCGTCATCGCTGCGACCTCTGCGCCTCTGCGTTGAAATCACACTTCGTCGGCTGTTACTGCTGGTCGTAGCCGCCGAGCCGCCGGATCCAGATGTTGCGGAAGCGCACCTTGTCGCCGCCGTGGTTCTGCAACAGCAGCGGCTCCTCGGGCGAGTGCGGGGCATAGGTGCCGACCCTGGCATGCGGCGTGCGCCCGATGAACTGCTGGCGATGATGCAGCAGCACGCCATTGTGCAGGACAGTCACGAAGGCGGGCTTGGCGACTTTGTCGCCGTCGAACCGGGGCGCTTCGAAAATAATGTCGTAGCTCTGCCACTCGCCCGGCTTCCGGCAGGCGTTCACCAGCGGCGGCCATTGGCCATACATCGAACCGGCCTGCCCGTCGGCGTAGGTGGGGTTTTCGTAGCAGTCCAGCACCTGGATCTCATAACGGCTCATCAGCATGATGCCGCTGTTGCCGCGGAACTGGCTCTTGTTGGCGATCTCGGCAGGCGAGGCCCACTCGATGTGCAACTGGCAATCGCCGAATTTCTCCCTGGTGATGATGTCGCCGGTCCCTGCCGTGACCTCCACGTAGCCGTTCTCGACCTTCCATTTCGCCTCGCCCATCTCGCCGCTCCGCATCCTCGCCGCCCACTTGGACAGGTCTTTGCCATCGAATAGGACGATGGCATCGGCGGGCGCGCGCCCCGGGCGATCCGGCGAGCTTTCGGTTCCCGGGGTGATGATGCGGGGCCGCGGGCGGAAGACGTCATGAACCCGCCACTTCTGGTCCGGCAGAACGTCGGTGTCGTCGTAGCCCAGGGTGCGATCCTTCTCCTCGCCCTGCGCCTTCTGCGCTTTAGCCGCGCCCTTCTTAGTGCCTTTCTGTGCCTGCGCGAACGCCAGCCCGCACAGCAATCCAGCAATGACAATTATCGCCAAAGCAATTCGTCGAACGCTCACACACACCCCCTAATGAACCACCAGGACAACGAGTCACCAAGTCTTGGTGTCTTGGCGCAAAAATATCACAAAGCCATCCGCGGATTGCGCGGATTTTCGAATTAGCCCAATCTGCGTGAATCCGCGAAATCCGCGGATTGATCTCAGCTTGATCGTGGATAATGGCGGTGGTGGAGCTGAGCAAACGAGAACGGGTGGAGCGCACCTGCCGGCTGGAGACAGCCGACCGGGTGCCGTTCGTGCCCGCCATCTACGAGCATAAGGCGGCGCTGATCGGCCGCTCACCGTCAGAGGTCTGCCGCAGCAGCGAACTGCTGTACCAGTCGCTGCGGCGGGAACTGGCCGTCTATGACCCGGACATGCTGGTGGCCGGCATCGACGTTTACAACGTGGAAGCCGAGGCCATCGGCTGCCGCGTCGTCTACTTCGACGATTCCAACGATTGCCCGGCGATCGTCGAGCCGCTGGTGGTCCGCCCATCGGACCTCGACCGGCTGCGGCTGCCCGAGCCGGAAGCGGACGGCCGTATGCCGCTGTACCTGGAGGCCGCCGGCGCGCTGGCCCGCGAACTGGGCGGCCAGATGATTATCCGCGGGGCGGTGACCGGGCCGTGCTCGATGGCCGCGCAACTGGCCGGCGGCGAGGCCTTCGCGCTGGCCACGCTGGAGGAGCCGGAATTCGCGCGCAGGCTGCTCGAATTTTGCGCCCAGGCCGCCGCGCGCTTCGGCGCGGCGTTCCTCCGGCGGGGCGCGGAGCCGATCATCTTCGATTCCCGAGCCACGCCGCGGCTCGCCTCGCCGCGGGTCTTCCGCGAGATGATCGTGCCCGTCTACCGCGACCTGGTCGTGCCCCAATTGAAAGAGGCCGGCGCGCGCATCATCCCGTTGATTATCGGCGGCAATACCACGGCGGTGATCGACGACCTGATCGAGACCGGCGCCACGCAACTGCTGTGCGACCACGGCGCCAGCCTGGAGAGATTCCGCGAGAAATGCGCGGCGGCGCGCGTGCCGTTCCGCGCCAATGTCGATCCGGTGCTGGTCAACCGCGGCCCGGCCGACGCCGTCTACCGCGAGGCGTTGCGCATCCTCGACGCCTGCCGCGACCAGCCGGGGTTTCTGCTTGGCTGCGGCGTGGTGGCTTATGACACGCCACCGGAGCACGTGCTGGCCATCCGCCGGGCGATAGAAGACCGAGCCGCAGATTCCGCCGATTCGGCCGACCGCAGTCTGCGCTAGGGCCTTGACCACTTGATCGTGGGCTTTTCGCCGCCGCTGTGGGATAGGCATTCTTGCCTGTTTGCCCGGCTGCCGCCGGCTGAGCGAGAACAGGCAGGAATATCCATCCTCCAGCGCCGCGGGCGGGCGGATTATACTCAGACGAAGCCAAAGCTTAAGAAGGGGACATTTCACTATGCGACGACGCCAGTTCATCAAATCCGTGGCCGCCACCGGGGCCGGCTGGGTCATTCTTCCCAGCGGCACGCTGAGCGGGCAAAACGCCCCGAGCAACAAGCTGAATGTCGCGCTCATTGGCGCCTGGGGCCGGGGGACCGCGCACTATAACGTGCTTTCGAGCGAGAACGTCGCGGCCCTCTGCGACGTGAACGACAACCGCCTGGCCGAGGCGCTCAAGACGTTCCCGAAGGCCAGAACCTATTGGGACTGGAGGAAGTGTCTCGATCAAAAGGGCCTGGACGCCGTGGTCATCTGCACCGCGGATCACCACCACGCCTTCATCTCCAACTGGGCAATCAATCGCGGTCTGCACGTGTTCTGCGAAAAGCCGCTGGGCATCACCGTGGACGAGGTGCGCACGGTTCGGGCCAATTACCTCAAGAACAAAAGCAAGTTGGCCACGCAGCACGGCACGCAGCGCCACGCCTACCCGAATTTTCAGCGCCTGCGCGAGCTGATTCTGGACGGAGCGATTGGCGAGCTGAAGAGCGTGTCTGCCTGGGACAGCCGCAGGAACGGCCGGCCCGGCTACCCGCCCGGCGAAGGCGAGCCGCCTTCCTACCTCCACTACGACCAGTGGGTCGGGCCCTCGACCTTCCATCCTTACAATCCGGAGTACTTCTCGGCGCCGAACCCGGGCGCCAATTGCCTGAAGTGGAATCCCTACTCGGACTTCGGCGTCGGCCAGATGGGCGACATGGGCGCCCACACCATGGACCTGGTCTGGAACGCGATCGACCCCGGCGCTCCGCTCTCCGTCGAGGCCGAGGGTGATAAGTACAACCCCGAGGTCTGCCCGGTCGAATTGAAGGCCACGTTCGAGCAGCCCGCGAACAAGTGGCGTCCCGCCATCCAGGTGATCTGGTATCAGGGCGGCCTCAAGCCAAAACCGCCCAGGCCGTATATTGATGTGACGAAAATCGGGAATGGCGCCATCTTCGAGGGCACCAAGGGCTTCATCCTCGCCGATTTCCGTTCCCGGATGGTCATTCCTTCCGACGATGACGGAGACCTGACCTACTACAAGCGGCGCTCGAACGAACAGCTTCTGCCGCTGATGGGTGGCACCGGTCAAGGGCCCGGCCGCAGCCTGGACAAACTCTTCCAGCAGGAATGGATCGATGCCTGCAAGGGCAACAACAAGAAGACGACCTGCGACTTCGATTACTCCGGCACGATGATGGAGCAGATGATCCTGGGGCTGGTCGCGCATCGCGCCGGACAGAAGCTCCAATACGACCCGGCCGCCGGCCGCGTGACCAATGCCCGCGAGGCCAACGAATTTCTTGGCCGCAAGTACCGGCCCGGCTGGACGCTGAGTGGCTAGCCGGCTCCATGAAAAACTCACCACCGATCCCGCAACGGAAACAGGCGTGAGTTTGTGAAAGCGGCGGCGCGCGCCGCCCACCTCGGCAACCTTGCCTACCGCAAGGGAACGCGGGTGTGAACCACAAAGCCACAAAGAACACCAAGTACACGAAGGAGTCTTCCTTTGTGTTCTTTGTGCCTTTGTGGTTAAAAGAGCAATTTCAGCGCGAAATAGACCTGCCGCGGGTACCCGACCGTGCCGGTGATGGTCCCGAAGGCCTGGTTGGTCGGGGTGGTGTTTGGGACGTCGAAGTGCGAGTGGTTCGCGGCGTTCAGCCACTCGCAGCGGAACTGCAGCTTCATCCGCTCCGTCACTCGGAAATGCTTCATCGCTGACCCGTTCCAGATGTTGATGCCCTTGCCGCGCACGCCGGTCAGACGGCTGGGGAAGGTGCGAATGTTGCCGGTCAGTTGCAGGCCGCTGTCCCGCACGAAGACATCGGTATTGAACCAGCGGTCCACGGTGCGCTGGTCGGTCGGCAGCGGAATCTGCTGGATGGTCCCGTACAGGAGGTAATTGCCAAAGCTGAGGGCCGGGCCGCTGTTGGCCTGGTAAAGGGCGCTGATCTGCCAACCGCCGGCCAGCGCCGCCCGCAGGCCGCGCCAGCCCGTGCCCCACTTCTTGCCCCTCCCCACCGGCAGCTCGTAAATGCCGTTCAGCACCAGCCGCTGCGGCCGATCCGAGCCGGAAATCACCTGCTCCGGCATCGGGTCGCTTCCGTTCAGGAAGCTGGTCGCCTGCATGAATTTTGACCAAGTGTAGTTGGCCTGCACGGTCAAGCCGGAGCGCAGGCGGCGTTCGGCGCGCACCTGAAGCGAGTGGTACCAGGAATAGCCGACTTGGTCGTCGGCGGTGATGCCGCTGAACGCGGGATAGGGACGGAGCAATTGGGAGCGCGCCACCGTCCGGCCGGCGACATCGGTGCCGGGCAGCAACGGGTAAAAGGGGTTGGCTACCTGCGCCGTGAGGAAGTTGATGGTGGCCTGGTCGCGCGCCGGCAAGGTGCTCTGGTATTGCCGCGGCACCGGGTCGTACTGGCGGGTGGCGTCGAGCTTCGTCCCGCGCGACCCGACGTAGCTCGCGTCCAGCAGTACGCGCTGCGGCAATTCTTTTTGCAGGTTAAAGCTCCAGCGCTGCATGTAGCCGTGCCCGCGCACCGGGTTGAAAAAGGTCACCGAGGTGCCTACTCCAGTGGATAGCCCGCCGCTGGCGCCTTTGGGCTGTTGGAAGCCGTCCGGGAGGGGGTCGGCGAGCTTGGCGGGGAACGTCAGGCCGTTATCCGGCGAAGGGACAATGGTGGTCTGTTGCGTGAAGCCGGCCTGGTTGGAGTCGATGCGGTCCACGCCGTTGCTCACATAGAAAAGGCCATACCCAAGCCGCAGCACCGTACGGCGCGGCAACCGCAGCGCCAGGCCGATCCGCGGCGCGAAGTTCTTGTGGTCCGTTTGCCAGAAGGCGCGCGGCACACCGCCCAAGCCAACGAAGGTGAGCCCGCCGAGGGCGCGGAACTGACTCAGCGGGATTTCCGGGATGGGACTGGCGGAGTAATTCGCGCGGGCCTGGGCGTCAATCGGATTGGGCGTCTGGAAATCGAACTTGGCGACGCTGCGGTTGCAGCGCTCCGTCGGCCCCGTCTCGTATTCATATCGCAGGCCGACGCTCAACGTGAGGCGCGGCGTCACGCGGAAATCGTCCTGCAGAAAGAAGCCGGTGAAGCTGGACTGCTGGGCGTAGGAGTCGTTGATCTGGATGTTTCCACCCGTCGGAAGGCCGAGCAGGAACGATGCCAGCCCCTGGCCGAGGGGCGCGGCCGCGGAGTTGTCCAGGGGTCCGACCGTCCAGGTGGTGCCGAAATTCATGAGCGGCGTGGCGCGCGTGAAGTTGTAGTTGCCCTCGCGGTAGAGGCGGAATTCACCGCCGACGCGCAGGTTGTGGTTGCCGCGCATCCTGGTCAGGTCCGTTCCCCAGGTGTGGTAGTTGGTGTAAGCGGCGCTGGGGTACTGGTTTCCCAGTGTCTCGTAGCCCGACACGGCAATCTGCGGGAAGGTAATCCCCAGTGGATCCAGCCGCTTGACCAGGTTGGGGGAGAAGCCGGCGGCCAGCAGGTCGAACCCGGCCGCGAACGGGGTGTTCGATTGAATGAAGCGCGCCAGGCTGTAGCGGAAATTCAGCAGCGTGCTGGGGTTGATGATAAAGACTTCGTCCAGGCCGAACCCCTTTTGATACCGATGGCGGTGGTTGCCGTTGACCCCGGTGGGGAGCGTCTGGCCCGACTCGAACAACTGATGCGACTGGCTATAGCGCGCGAACAAGCGGTGGCGCGCGCCGATGTTGTGATCCACGCGGGCCATGTGTGAGTAGTACTCGTTGAAGGACGACAGCACGCCCCAGTAGTTGTTGGTTCCGTCGGCCTGGCCCGGCAGGTTCGGGTTCGGCCAGTATTTCAGCAGGTTGACCGCCAGCGGGTCGAGCCGGTGCCGGGGGATAATGTTGCCGGCGAACTCCTGGCGGCTGGTGCGGCCGTTGGGCGCCAGCGCAATCGTGGCCGGGTCGTAGACCTGGTACCGGCTGCTGACGGCGAGCAACTCCGAAAAATCGCCCTGCTGCTCCTTCAGCGTCGGCACGGTGTGGTAATAGTTGCCCCGCTCCTGGCTGGGCCGGATCAGCCCTTCGAAACCATAGATGAAGAAAGTGCGGTTCTTGCCGTTGTAGATCTTGGGCAGTTCGACCGGTCCTCCCAGCGTGGCGCTGAAGTGGTTGATGACATGCTGCGGCTGCACCGACCTGCGCTTCTCATTCGTCACCGGGCCGGTCGAGCGATCGTACAACATGCGGCGCTGGAAGAAATCGATGCCCATCAGGTGGACGTTGTTGTGGCGCTCATAGATGGTGCCGCGCAGCTTGTTGGTGCCGGAGCGGATGGCCACATTCATCGAGCCGCCGGGCGAGCGCCCGGCGGCGTCGAAGCGCGCCGTCTCCACCTTGTACTCGCCGATCATGTCGGCCGGCGGCACGAACGACGCGTTCTGCCCCCACATGCTGGGCGCCCCATCGATGGTGAACTCCGTGCTTCCCACAGCGGCGCCGGAGACCGAGAAATTGGAGACCACCTCGACGGCCGGCGCCAGCGAGGGGTGGTTGGGCGGCGCGAAATTCATCACCCCGGCCGTCAGCACCGTCAGGGTGTAGGCGTTGCCGCCGCTCAGCGGCAACTCGGTGATGCGCTTGCTGTCCACCACTTGCCCCAGCGCCGCGCCCTCCTCCAGGATGGGTGTCTCGGCCGTCACTGTGACCGTTTCGCTGACGCTGCCCGGCTGCAGCGCGAGGTCGATGGTCAGTTGGTCATTGACGCGCACCGCGATGCCGTCGCGCTCGTATTTCTTGAAGCCGGCGAACTCCGCCGACAGCGTGTAGACGCCGGGCAACAGGTACGGCAGGTCGTAGGCCCCCTGGGCGTTGGAGGTTGCCGAGACGGCCACATTGGTTTCCGGGTTGGTGGCCCGCACGGCCACGCCCGGCACCACGGCCCCGCTGCTGTCGGTGACGCGGCCGGTGATGCGCCCGCGCGTGTCCTGGGCGGAAATCAGGACAGGAAACAAGAGGACGAGCAGAAGCTTCTTCATGGCCGCACCTCCGGCGCATTATACGCCTTAGGTATGATGTCGTAGCGGGAGAATTGCCGCACCCGGCGGCGTGAATCCGCGAAAATCCGCGGAATCCGCGGCCTACGGCTCGTCGTAGGGCTTCAGTTTCCGCACCCAGATATTGCGGTAACGGACCAGGTTGCCGCTGTGGTTTTGCAGCATCAGGGAGTCTTCCACCTCCCGCTGTCCGGCGCCCGCCCTGGGTGACGTCAACTGCCCGGCCAGCGCGACGTGGTTGTGGACGACCAGTCCGTTGTGAATCAGGGTAAGGTAGGCGGGCTTTACCTGCTGCTCGCCCTCGAAGCGCGGCGCTTCGAAAATGATGTCGTAGCTCTGCCACTCGCCCGGCTTGCGCGAGGCATTGACCAGCGGCGGATACTGGCCGTAAACCGCGGCCGCCTGCCCGTCGGCGTAGGTCTGGTTCTGCCAGGAGTCGAGCACCTGGACCTCGTAGCGGCGCATGAGGAAGACGCCGCCGTTGCCGCGCCCCTGGCCCGAGCCTTTTACTTCAGCCGGCGCGGCCCATTCGATGTGGTACTGCGCGTCGCCGAATTTCTCTTTGCTCACCAGGTGGCCGGTGCCCGGAACCACCTCCATGTAACCGTTCTCGACCTTCCACTGCGGTTCGGCGAACTGGTTCTTGATGAACGTCTGCCAGTGGGAGAGATCCTTGCCGTCGAATAGCACCACGGCGTCGGAAGGCGGCCTGCCGGGGGTTTCCGCCGGGACGCCCGTGACCGGCGTCACCGACGGCGGACGTGGGCGCGACTCGTCGTGCACGCGCCACTTGCCGCCGGGCGCCATCTGCGGCTCCCGCTTGGCGGCCGCGGGCCGGGGCGTTTGCGGCGGCGCGTTGGTTTGCGCCTGCTGCGCGGCAACCATGGCGGCAAACAGAACAAACACCAGGACAACAGCCGCTGCTTGTTTCATCGCACCTCTGCTTACCACATGGAAAGCTCCCGGTCAACCCGGCCTGTCACCACATCTGGTATGATCGCCGCCATGAAACCTGTGTTCGCCCTTTCGTTGGCTGGGATAATGTTGCTGGGACCAATGATTCCAGACGCGGAAGCGCAGGATCCGGAGCGCGGCTTCGGGCACACCATGCGCCCGGTGATCCGGGGCACCCGCTACGCCGTGTCCAGCCGCAAACCGCTGGCCACGCAGGTGGCCGAGCAGGTGCTGCGCTCGGGCGGCAACGCCTTCGATGCCGCCGTGGCTGCCCAGGCGGTCCTCGGCCAGTTGGACGCCGCCATGAACGGCCTGGGCAGCGATGCCTGCATCCTCATCTATGATGCCCGCTCCAAGCAGGTGATTTCGATCAACGCCGAGGGCACGGCGCCCAAGCTGGCCACCATCGACTGGTACAAGAAGAACGCCGGGGGCAAGATTCCGGCCAACGACACGCTGCTGTCGGCCTCGCTGCCCGGCATCGTCGATGCCTGGTACCTGCTCCTGGAGCGCTGGGGAACCATCAGCTTGGCGCAGGCGCTGGAGCCGGCCATCGACATCGCCGAGAGCGGCTTCCCGATTAGCGAGGGCCTGGCCTCCACCATCAACGCCTCCCGCAAGCTGCGCAAGTACCCGACCAGCATGAAGCTCTACTACCCGGAGGGGCGCGCGCCGAAGCCGGGCGAGATTTTCCGCAACCCGGACCTGGGGCGCACGCTGAAAAAACTGGTGGAGGCGGAGCGCAATGCGGCCGGCCAGGGACGAAGCGCGGCGCTCAAGGCGGCCCGCGACCGCTTCTACAAGGGCGACATTGCGCGCGCCATCGGCCGCTTCATGGAGGAGAACGGCGGGCTGTACCGTTACGAAGATTTCGCCGCCTACACGGCCAAGGTTGAGACGCCGGTCTCGGTGAACTATCGGGGCTACGATGTTTATAAGAACCCGTCGGCCACCCAGGGGCCGGCGGAGCTGATCGCGCTGAACCTGCTGGAGGGCTACGACCTGAAGGCCATGGGCCTCAACAGTGCCGACTACGTCCATACCGGCGTGGAAGCCATCAAGCTGGCCTATGCCGACCGCGAGAAGTACCTGGGCGACATGGATTTCATCCGGATCCCGTTTGCCGGGCTGCTGTCGAAGGAATACGCGCGGGAGCGCCGCGCCCTGATCGATCCCCGCAAGGCCTCTTATGAACTGCGCCCGGGCGTGGCCGAAAAGTACGAGCCGGGATTTCCGCCGGTCAACCGGGTGCTGAAGCCGAATCTGGCCGGAGCGGCCGACCATGAGGGCGACACCAGCTACCTGTGCATCGTTGATAAGGACCGCAACGTGGTGTCGTTCACGCCCAGTCTGCACTCGGCCTTCGGGAGCGGCGTGGTGATCGGCGACCTGGGCTTCATCTTGAACTGCCGGGGCGACTATTACGAGCTCGATCCGAACCACGCCAACGCCTTGATGCCCGGCAAGCGCCCGCGGAGCACGCTGACGCCCACGCTGGTGATGAAGGACGGAAAGCCGTTCATGGCCGTGGGCAGCCCCGGCGGCGACGACCAGCCCATGCGTATTCTGCAGACCTTCCTGAACGTCGTTGATTTCGGCATGAACATTCAGGCGGCCATCGAGGCGCCGCGCTGGAGCACCACTAGCTTCCCGGCCTCCGACTTCCCGCACACCATGTACCCGGGGCGCATGGCCGTCGAGGAGCGCATCCCGCAGGCGGTTGTGGCGGAGCTGGAGAAGCGCGGGCACAAGGTGCGCGTGGCCGGGCCCTGGAGCATGAACGCTACCTCGGCCATTCGCATCGACCCGCTGACCGGCGTGCTCAGCGCCGGCGCCGACCCCCGCGGTGATAATTACGCTTTAGCTTGGTGAATCAATGCCAGTTCTTTAGCTTGGGCCAGATCTGCTGAAGGTTGAAATTCGGCTGGCGGCAGATCAGCACCGGGCGGTTCACACCCGGGCGGGCGTACGGATTGTTCACTTCGGCGGCAACCCGCACATCCCCGAAGTAGCGCTTCAAATTGTCGGGCCGGTCGCCCAGCACGATCACCACTTCCCCGGTGTACTTGCGCGGCCCCCACAGGTAATAGTTCTGATGGCCGCCGATGGCCTTCGGCAGGCCGTACCTGGGACCGAAGAAATCGATGGCGCCGGCCTGGCCGAAGTCCTGGCCGAAGATGGCGGCCTTGGGGCGTTCTTCCAGCGGCAGGCTGTAGTAAGCGCGCGCGGCCCCGGCCGTCATTTCCTCCCAGCCGAATTGCCAGGCGAAGTGGTGCGGCAGCCGGGCCGAGAGGTGGCTGCGTTCCGTGGCCGGCAGCGCAAACGGCAGCTTGTCCTGGTATCGCAGGTAGGCATCGACGGAAAGCACGGGAATCAGGGTGGGCAAGAGCAGCGCGGTCGCAGCCAGCAGCAGTACGACGAACACCGGCTTCAGCCATCCTTGGCGAATGCGGTCGATGGCTTCGTCCAGCGCCAGGCCCCCGGCGGCAAACACCACCGGGTAGGCTGGTGCGACGTAATAGCTCTTGCTTTTGGCCAGCAGGAAGACGCCAAAGGTCACGGCGAAGGCCCAGCCCAGCGCCCGGTATGCTCGGCCGCGCTCGGAAAAGAACAACCACAGCAGGCCGGCCAGCCAGATGGGGAACGTCAGCGGCGTCATGAGGAGAATCTGTTGGGCGATGAACGACGCCGGGCCGTAGGGGATGTCTTTGCCGCTCGAGCGCACGTTGCGCGTCAGCTCGATGAAGGGCCAGTGGTGCTGGACGTTCCAGATCAGGTTGGGCAGAAAGATCAGGAAGGCCAGCGCGCCGCCCAGCCAGATCCACCGGCTCTTCAGGAAGCGCCGCTCGCGCGTGGCCAGCAGGCCGACGGCCACGCCAAAGCCGAAGACCAGCATCGAATACTTGTTCTGGAGGCCCAGTCCCGCCACCGCCCCAAACCACAGCCACAGCTTCTGGTTACCGGTCTGGATGATCCGGATGAGGATGAAGGCGCAACCCATCCAGAAGAGCGGCTCGAAGGCGTTCATGGTGATGAGGTGATCGATGGCCAGGAAGATGCCGGCGCAGGCCGTGGCCAGCGCCGCCAGGGCCATGCCGAACCGCCGCGCGCCGAATTCGCGCGCCATCAGCCCGGCCAGCACCACCTTGGCCGAGCCGGCCAGCGCCGGCAGGAAGCGCAGCGAGAGCAGCGAGTCGCCGGTGAGCACGCGCTCCAAGCGCACGAGCAGCGCGATCAGCGGCGGTTGATCGACGTAGCCCCAATCGAGGTGCTCGCTGCAAGCCAGGAAATACAGTTCATCGCCGAAATAGCCGTAGCGGGAGGCGGTGAGCAGCAGCAGTAAGAGTCGGGCTGCCGCAATGTAGAAGACAATCGTCATACGTGGAATTTCGGATTTCGGATTTCGGATTGCGGATTTCAACCCGGCTTCCAAATCCGACATCCGCAATTGCTTTCTTGCTGCCTACTGCTTACGCAACCCCCACTTGGCCAGCACGGCGTCCCAGTGGCCTTGCGCGCGCAGAATCAATTCCACCACTTCGCGCATGGCGCCGCGGCCGCCCGGCTGGCTGGTCACGTAGCGAGCGATTTTCTTGATTTCCGGGCGCGCGTTGGCCACGGCGATGGGCAGGCCCACGCGCAGCATGAGCACCGCATCGCTGAAGTCGTCGCCGACGTAGGCGATCTGGTCCTCGGGAATGCCGGAATCGCGCAGCACTTCCTGGTAGGGCTCGAGCTTGGAGAGGTGGTTCTGGTGCACGTAATCGACGTTCAGGATGCGTGCCCGCTCGACCACGCCGGCCGATTCCCGGCCGCTGATCCACCCCACGCGGATGCCGGCGAATTGCTTCAGCCAGCGCATGGAAAGCCCGTCGTGGCTGTCGAAGCCCTTGGTTTCGCCGATGCCGCTCTGGCCGTCGGGGACATAAAAGAGGCGGCCGTCGGTCAGCACGCCGTCCACGTCCATCAGGACCATGCGCACGCGCCTGGCCCGCTTCAGTACGTCGCTGGAGATCGTCGGTTTCTTATTCATTGGAATGAGAGCGTTGTTGAAGCAGGGCGGCCGCCGCCCGGTCAACCAGCCATAATACTTCACCTTGTTCGGGCCGCACCCGCCCGGCCGGCGGAACAAGATCGGGCGGGCCTTCCAGCACCGCGGCCAGCGCCGGGGCCTTGGCGGCGCCGGCGGCCAGGAACAGCACTTCCGCGCAGGCGTTGAATGCGGGCAAGGTCAGCGTCACGCGTGGGGGATCGGCTTCCGGAACCGCCACGACCAGCCGCGCTGTTTCCTGCAACGCCGGCGAGCCGGGAAACAGCGATGCCGCATGCCCGTCGGCGCCCAGGCCGAGCAACGCCAGGTCGAAGCGCGTAGCATAGCCTTCAGGCTGTGCAAGCCCGCGTAGTCCGAAGAACTGCCTCAGTTCCTCTTCGTACCGTTCGGCTGCCTTCTCCGGCGGCAGCTCGCCCTCGATGCGGCGGATGTTCTGCCAGGGAACCGCGACGCGCGACAGCAGCGTTTCGGAGACCATGCGGTAATTGCTCTTGGGGTCGGACAGCGGCACGGCCCGCTCGTCGCCCCAGAACAAGTGCGTGTTCGCCCAATCGATGTGAATGCTGTAAATGGGAGAGGCGAGCAGCGCGTACAGTCGGCGCGGCGTGTTGCCGCCAGCCAGCAGCAGCGCGAAGCGGCCTTCACGCGCCACGGCCAGTTGCGACAAATGCGCGATCCGCTCCGCCGCCGTCCGGTATAGCTCATCTGTCTCGTTGAAGATCCGCACCTGGCTCATGCGTCACTGATCCATTCAGGCAACGGGAAGCAAAGCTCGGGCAGGCGTTGCTGACGGAGTTCCCGGGTGTGTGTGTTTACAACCGATCCCATTCTTCAGCGGAGAATTCACGCCCTAAAATCCCTCCAACCTGCCGTAGTAGCACCCGCACTTGGCCTACGGAGTACTCGGCATTTGTTGGGAGCGTGATACGACGAGACTGATAAAGCATGAGGTGATGGCGACGGCCCGGCAACGGACCGCCGAACCCGAGAGTCCACAAGCGTCGAATGAATTCCCGGCGCTTACACGGCGTCCACCGGCTCACAAACTGGCTCCTTGTTCAGATCGATACCGTCGATTACGGGCAACGGGTGCTTCAGCTTCAGGCCGAGCAAGATCCAGTCTTCCAAGGCCGATCGCAGATCATCCTGACATTCGCTCAGCGTAGGGCCAAACGTCACAACGCCCAAACACGACGGAATAATGCCGGAAAACGTACCGTCATCCAGTTTGTCGTAGACGGCTTGCGCGAGCGCATGCTCGACATAGTCGCTCAATATGTACCGGATTTCCATGTTGCGCCTCGCCTGCTTACAACCTGCATTCTAGCCTATTCCGGCGAACCGGTGGCTGCGTAAAGCGCTTGTTTAAAGACTGCGTCGCGGCCGACGATGCGGAGTTCCTCGGAGAGCGCCTGAGCGTCGGTGGGTGGCGCGGGGCGAGGCACGCGAATTGTGCCGCCGGGAAGATCGATCTCGACAACTTCGGCGTCGCTGCCGGTCAATTCCACTTCCGGCGGCGGCTGGAGGCGCGATTGCAGCCAGCCGGCCAGAAGGCGGACGGCCGCGCTCGGCTCGCCGCCCGGGTGGGCGATGCGCGCGCGGCTCAAGGAGGCCAGTTGGGCCTGCATGGCCGGCGGGTCGAACACCTGCGCGACCGCCGCCCGCCAGGAGGTCAGCCGCGCCCAGTTCAGGTCCCCGAATGCCAGGCGCGGGTAAGCGCGAACCAGTTCCGCCGCCCCAACCAGTTCCTCGCCGGAAAACCGCGCGGAATCCAGCACCACCCGGTCTACGACCCGCGCCAGGTGGTTGAACCGCTCCTTTTCGAGATCGCTCGCCGGCGGCCGGCCGCGCCACCAGAGAAAGGCGGGCAGATCGGCCACCAGCAGTCCGGCCACCGAGCCGATCACCTGGTGGAGCGCGCTGGCCGGCGCCTGGAGAATCAACTGCTCGCTGCAAACCTGCTGCTGGCCGCGTCCGGCGGCATGGCAGGTGATGTTCACCCAGGCGCGCGGCCGCTCTCCCTCACCATCGCCCACCACCACGATGCAGCGGGCCGGATGCCGAACCGCCACTTCCGCGAGAAGCGGCGCGACATCTGCCTGCTCACCGCCGCAGCCGGCGACCACCAGGTTCAAGGTGCAGGTGCGGAGCACGGGCGCGGCCTGAGCATCGCCCGGCTGCGGATGCGCCAATTCGCTCCACAGCCGGCTCAGCTCTCGCTCGATTCCTCCGATCTCCATTTCATTCCTGGCAATTTCGGATTTCGGATTTCAGGAACCCCATGTTTGAAATCCGCAATCCGCAATCCGAAATCCGCAATTAGTTAAGGGCGTCGCCAGCCGGCGGCCTCGCACCCGGCGCCTTCGAACAGCCGGTCGGCCGCGGGCGGCCCCCAGGTTCCTGCTTCGTAATTTGGGAAATCCGCCGGCGCTTCGGCGGCCCAGGCTTCGAGCACCGGCTCCAGCAGCGCCCAGCAGGTCTCCACCGTTTCGCTCCAGGCAAAGTGCGTGGCATCGCCGCGCATGGCGTCCAGCAGCAGCGTTTCATAGGCTTCCGGCGCGGCCGCGCCAAACGAAGTGCCGTACCGGAATTCCATGTTGACGGGGCGGACGTGCAGCTCCTGCCCCGGCACCTTGGCTTCAAAGCGCAGCGAGATGCCCTCATCGGGTTGGATGCGGAAGGCAAACAGGTTGCTTTCGAGCTGGTCCAGCGGCGTTTCGGGAAACAGGCCGAGTGGCGGCCGCCGAAAACGTACGGCAATCTCGGTGACGCGGCGGGGCAGGCGCTTGCCCGAGCGCAGGAAAAACGGCACGCCCGCCCAGCGCCAGTTGTCGATGAGCAGGCGCAGGGCGGTGAAGGTCTCGGTGCGCGAGTCCGCGGCCACGCCCTTCTCCTGGCGGTAGCCGGGCACGGCGGCGCCGGCGATAGCGCCCGGCCCGTACTGCCCCCGCGCGGCGAGGCTCGCGGCCTGCTCGCGCGCCACCGGCCGGATGGCCCGCAGCAGTTTCTCCTTCTCCAGCCGCACCTCGCGGGCCCCAAACGCCGCCGGCGGTTCCATGGCCACCAGCGCCAGCAACTGCATCAGGTGGTTCTGCACCATGTCCCGCAGCGCGCCCGACTCCTCATAAAATGCGCCGCGCTCCTCCACGCCGATGCTTTCGGCCACCGTGATTTGCACGTGGTCCACGTATCGGCGGTTCCACACCGGCTCGAAAATCCCATTGGCGAATCGAAACACCAGGATGTTCTGGACCGTTTCCTTGCCCAGGTAATGGTCGATACGGTAGACCTGCTCTTCGCCGAACACCCGCTGGAGCAGGCCGTCGAGCTGGCGCGCGCTGGCCAGGTCGCGCCCGAATGGTTTTTCGACGATGATGCGCGCCCAGGGTTGGCCCACGCCCTGACCGCTCGCGGCAACCTCCGGCAGCACGGCGGCCGGGCAGGCCAGCCCGGATTCACCGAGGCGGCGAATGATGGGCAGGAAGGCGCTGGGCGGGGTAGCCAGATAGAACAGCGAGTTGCCGCGCGTGCCCGTTTGCCGCGCCAGGTTTGCCACCACTTCCTTCAGCCGGCTGTGGTGCAGAGGATGATCGTATTCCACCGGCAGGTAGAACAGCGAGGCGGCGAACGGCTCCCAGACGGCCGACTGGAAGGGGATGCGGGAGAACTCGGCGACGGCGGCCCGCATCCGCTCGCGGAACTGGGCGTCGTTCCATTGGCTGCGCGCCGCGCCAACCACCGAGAAGCCGCCGGGCAAACGCTGCTCGGCGGCCAGCGCGTACAGCGCCGGCAGCAGCTTGCGGCGCGTCAGGTCGCCCGAGGCGCCAAAGATCACGAACGTGCAGGGTTCGGGGGTGTGGGGAAGGCGCAGGCTCTCGCGCAGCAAATTCATAACAGGTGCCAGGTTTTAGGTGTTAGGTGCTAGGTCAGAAGTGCCAGTGCCAAGCGTTATGCGGACGGTCGCCAAGAACCTGGCACCTGATACCTAACACCTAACAGCTATTTTCCCGCGCCGGCGGTCATCACCATCGGCCGCTTCGCCTCCGGCCAATCCACGTGGTAGAAATTTCCGCGCGGCTGGTCGGTGCGTTCGAACGTGTGCGCGCCGAAAAAGTCACGCTGGCCCTGGATGAGGTTGGCCGGCAACGAAGCCGAGCGGTAGCTGTCGTAGTAGGACAGCGCCGACATGAACTGCGGGCAGGGCACGCCGGCCTGGGCCGCCAGCGACACCACCTTGCGCCAGTTCGGCTGCGCTTTCAGGATCTTGGCCTTGAAGAACGGATCCAGCAGCAGGTTGCTCAGGTTCGGGTTGCGGTCGAACGCTTCCTTGATCTTCTGCAGGAAGCCGGCGCGGATGATGCAGCCGCCCCGCCAGATCATGGCGATCTCGCCGAAGTTCAGCTTCCAGTGGTACTCCTCCTGCGCTTTTTGCATGAGGTTGAAGCCCTGGGCGTAGGAGCAGATCTTGGAGCAGTAGAGGGCATCGCGGATGGCTTCGATCAGCCCCTTCTTCGAGCCGCGGTAAGTGAACTTGGGGCCCTTGAGCTGCCTGTTGGCTTCCACGCGCTTCTCTTTCTCGGCGCTCATGAAGCGGGCAAAGACGGCCTGGGCGATCGAGGGCGCGGGCACGCCCATGTCCAGCGCGTTCACGCTGGTCCACTTGCCGGTGCCCTTCTGCCCCGCCGTGTCCAGGATCACGTCCACCAGGTATTTGCGCGGGTTGGCCGGGTCCTTCTGCTGGAGGATGTCGGCGGTGATCTCGATGAGGTAGGAGTTCAGGTCGCCCTGGTTCCACTCGGAGAAAACCGCGCTCATCTCCGGCGGTTTCAAGCCCAGCAGCAGCTTCATCAGCCAGTAGGACTCGGAGATGAGCTGCATGTCGCCGTACTCGATCCCGTTGTGGACCATCTTGACGTAGTGGCCGGCGCCGTCGGGGCCGATGTAGGCGGTGCAGGGCACTCCGCCGGTCACGGGCTTGCCGGGAACCGCGCCCATGAGCGGCTGGCCGGTCGTTTCATCCACCTTGGCCGCGATCGCCTCCCAGATGGGCTTGAGGCTGGCCCAGGCTGCCGGGCTGCCGCCGGGCATCAACGAGGGGCCAAAGCGCGCGCCTTCCTCGCCGCCCGACACGCCGGAGCCCACGAAATTGATGCCCCGCGCCGCGTATTCCTTTTCGCGGCGAATGGTGTCGGTCCACTGTGAATTGCCCCCGTCGATGATGATGTCGCCCGGTTGCATCAAGGCCGCCAGTTGGCCGGCAATGGTATCGACCGCCGGTCCGGCCTTCACCAGGATGATGACCTGGCGCGGGCGCTTGATCGATTGCACCAGTTGCTCGAGCGTCACGCAGGGGATCAGCCCGCCCGGGGTGCCGGGGTTTTCCGCGACGAACTTTTGCATGGTCGCGGTGGTGCGGTTGAAGACGGCCACTTTAAAGCCGTGATCGGCCATGTTCAGCACCAGGTTCTGGCCCATCACCGCCAGCCCCGCCAGGCCGATATCCGCCAATTGTGCGCTGTTGTTTGACATCGAATATGACTCCCGTCCGTGGATTTTCAGAGGTGCGAAAGCGAACAGTATAATTCAATCCAACCACGGATGCCGAGGTAATCGCCGCAGAGGCCACAGAGGAATTGACGATTGGGTCATTGACGATTGAACAGCATGCGCCAATCGTCAATGAATCAACCAACAAATCGTCAATTATTGGAGGCATCCGGCAGCCAAGTCCGGCGAAGAATCAGAAGGGAGGGCGCCAACGCAAGGCCTCAAATCTCGCGTAGTCCCGGTCGGTAGTAATCCATTCACAGCCGGATTCAATCGCCAGCGCGGCGAACCACGCATCCTGAACCAGATTTCCGCGTGCCTGGGATCGACGGCACAGGTCGCCAAAGATCGTCCAATGTCGCGACCCGGGCCGGATGTGCTGGCAATGAGGTTGTTCGAGCAAGCCCGTGCAAAAAGCGAGCGCCTCTTCCAGAGGATCTGGCCGGATGAACACGCGCGGGTTGGTCGTGACGCGCACCAGCGACCCGAGAACCTGAGGCGACATACCGTAGGCCGCTTCGCCGTTGACCACGGAATCGAGCCACTGTTTGTACTGGGCATGACGCTCGGCGTCGGGGCGAAAGGCATAAATCAAAACGTTAACGTCAGGGAGGATCATTCGCGGCCTTCCATGACGTCCAGTAAGGCCGCGCTGTTGTTGAGATCAATGCCGGGGCGCAGTCCCCCACCCTGACGGCTTACGGGCAGGACGACTGGCGCGCGCTGCGGCCCAGCCTTGCGTTGAGCCAGAACGATGCGAAGACCTTTTTCGATTAGCGCGGTGAGTGTCTCGCCCCTTTGAGAAGCCTCTCGCCTGGCCTGGTCCAGCAAAGCGTCATCGAGACGAACGGTGGTTCTCATATGTATAGACATACACCCAAGCGCATCTGTATGTCAATTGCGGCTCTTCAGTTTTTGAATGTTGCCGGTTGTTGCCGGGGCGGTACAACATCATAGCTGATCGAGGCCGGCGGCGACGTCGCGGCCAAGGTGGATGTGAACGACGCGGCGGCCTCGGCGCCGCAGCGATTCCAGGTCACCGAGCGCCTGGGCGCGCCTCAAGACGCCAAAGCTGTAAGGCCGGCCGGGGATCGCCGCGTCTTGCGCGTTCTCGGCGGTGAGGAAAATGAACAGGCCGTTGTTCGGCCCGCCCTTGTGCAGTTGGCCGGTCGAATGCAAGTAGCGGGGCCCGAAACCCAGCGTGGTGGCCAGCCTGGTCTGATCGCGCAGCCGCGCCCGGAGCAGTTCCAGCCCCACGATGTAGTCGGGTTTGCGCTCCAGGAAGGCGAGAATCGCGATGTAATCGCCGGGCCGTGCTTTGGCCAGCAGGCTCGATATCGCTTCGGGCCCGGCCCCCGCCTCCTCCGGCAGCCGGCCTTCGGCCTGGAACTGTCCGAGCAGCCGCGCGGTGTTGTCCTTGCTCTCTGTTACGTTCAGTTCGTCGAAGGGGTTGATCTTCAAGACCGCGCCGCAGATGGCCGTGACGATCTCCCAGCGGACAAACTCGGCGCCCAGGTCGTACTGGTCTTTCAGGAACAGGCGGAAGACCGGGTGGCCGGCAGCCTCGAGGGCCTTCAGGCGCGCTTCGATTTCGCGGCTGGTTCTGCCTTCCAGCAGCAGGGCCACAAACACGCGGTCGCCGCTGTAGACCTCCGGCCGGCCGAGCGGTTCGCCGACCACCGGCAGCACGCCCCGGCCCTCCTTGCCCGTGCTTTCGGCCACCAGTTGTTCCACCCAGTTGCCGAAATCGGCGATTTCCGGAGAAAGAACGAAGGTGAGCTTGTTGCGTCCGGCCAGGGCCAGCCCGCCGATTTCAACGCCCAGATGGATGCCGTCGAGGCCGGAGGCCGGAGGCTGGAGGCTGGAGACGCCGGGCCGGTTGGCTTCCAGCGCCTGCACGGCGCGCTCCAGCAGCAGCCCGATATCGGCGCCAATCAGCGCCGCGGGCACCAGTCCGAAGTAGGAAAGCGCCGAGTAGCGGCCGCCGATGTCCGCCGGATTCCGGAACACCGCGCGCCAGCCGCGCTCCGTTCCCTGGCGGTCCAGCTCGCTGTCCGCGTCGGTGATGGCTATCCATTGCCCGCCGCGCTGCGCCTTCTCCCAAAAGTAGGCGCCGAGCGACGCCGACTCCACCGTGGTTCCCGACTTGCTGGCGTTGATGAACAGGGTGCGCGCCAGATCGACGGAGCGCTCCATGGCCAGGATGGCGTCCGGATCGGTGGTGTCCACCACCCGCAGATCGGGACAGCCGGCGGCCACGCCGAAGGTGTTCCGGCAAACCTCCGGGCACAGGCTGCTGCCGCCCATGCCCAGCAGCAGCGCGTGCCGGAAGCCGGCCTGCTTCACGCCCTCGGCGAAGCGGCGAATCTCGCCGGCCTGGGCGGCCATGGCGGCCGGCGAGTCGAGCCAGCCCAGGCGATTGCGGATCTTCTGGCCGGTGGGCGCGTCGTCCTTCCAGAGCGTGGCGTCGCGCGCGAACAGCCGCTCGGCCGCCTGCCGGAGCGGCAGCGGCGGTTGGGCCCCAGCCCCCGGCTGGGCAACGAACTGCCCGTGCTTCTGTTCCAGCGTGGCCAGCAGCTTGTCGAAGGAATCGGCAAAGGCCTTCACGCCGTCGTCCTGCAGCTTCTGCATGACGGCCGCCATGTCGATGCCGGCTTCCGCGAGCTGGCGCACGGTTTGGTGCGCCTCGTCGAGGCCCTCTTCCAGCGTGGCGCGAACCCGCCCGTGATCGCGGAAGGCGGCCACGGTCGCGTCCGGCATGGTATCCACGGTTTCCTCCCCGATCAGCGCTTCGGCATAGAGCACGTCGCGGTAATTGGGGTTCTTGGTGCTGGTGCTGGCCCACAGCAGCCGCTGCAGGCGGGCGCCCCTTGCCCTGAGGGCGGCAAAGCGCGGGCCGTGGAAGACCTGCTTATAGCGCTGGTAGAGCAGCCTGGAGTTGGCGATGGCGGCCTTGCCCAGCAGGTCCGCCGGCCCGCCCTTCTGCTCCAGCAGCTCGTCCACCGCCCTATCGACGCGGCTCACAAACAAGCTGGCGACGGAGGCGGGGCGGGTGAAGTCGCGCTCTTCGCGCGCCAGCTTCTCCAGGCCGCGGATGTAAGCCTCCACCACGCGCTCGTAGGTTTCCATGGAGAACAGCAGCGTCACGTTGACGTTGATGCCCTCTCCGATCAAGCGCTCGATGGCCGGGATGCCTTCCGGCGTGGCCGGCACCTTGATCAAGATGTTGGGACGCCCGACGCGCATCCACAGCCGCTCGGCATCGGCGATGGTTCGGGCGGTGTCATGCGCCAGCTTCGGCGACACTTCCAGGCTGACGTAGCCATCGCCGCCCCGCTCGCGGTCGTAGAGCGGACGGAACAGGTCGGCGGCGGCCTTGATGTCGGCGATGGCCAGCTCCTCGTAAATCTGTTCGGCGCTCAGTCCCATCCCGGCCAGCTCCCGCAGGGCCGCGTCATATTCGGCGCCGCTCGAGATGGCCTTTTCAAAGATGGTGGGGTTGGAGGTCATGCCGCGCAGGCCGTCCTCGTCGATCAGCCGCTTCAGCTCACCCGAGGAGAACAGCCCGCGGTGAATGTTGTCGTACCAGAAACTCTGGCCCAGCGCATGCAGCTCAACAAGCGGGTTCATTGTCTGCCCCTTTGCCATAGAAGTGACAAGTGACCAGTGACAAGTGACGAGTGACAAGCGCCCCGGCTAATGTTCACGCGCCAGCAGCTTCCGGCGGAGAGAGTTCAGCATTCTGCGCAACTCCAACACAAGTTGGAATGCGTCGCTAAGCTCCGATCTGCTGCAGAAGCCCAATTCCATCGCCAGCGTTAATTGGGTGTCCACCTCAGCCACCGAACCCTCGGCGTGTGATAGGAACAAAACGAATTCCTTGCTCGTGTGCCGGGCCTGCCCCTCCGCGATGTTAGATGGTATGGAGACGGCCGCGCGCCGGACTTGAATGGCAAGGCCGAACCGCTCATCCGGCGGAAATTGCCGGGAGATCCTGTATACCTGCTTGACCAGGGCGACGCCTTTTTGCCACACCAGCAAGTCCTTGTAGTCGGACGTCGCGCGCACTGCCGCCACGTGCTCTCCGTCCGTCGTTGTTCACTTGTCACTTGTCACTTATCACTTATCACTTGTCACTTGTCACTTGTCACTGCATTTACCCGGTGCGCCTCCGGCACGTAGGCCGGCAGCTTCTTCCCGGCGAAGACGCGCTGGAAGCGGGCGTAGCGCTGCACGCCGTTGATCACCGGCACGCTCACCCAGTCCTCGCCGATGAGCGGGCGGGCGTAGCGCACGAAGTCGTCGGTCACATCGATGCGGTTGGGCGCGAGCCACTGCTTCGGGAACCGGCGCTCGGAGTTGGCCACCTCTTCCAGCGGCGCCTTGTCGTAATCGACCGCGTAGATCAACCCCGGGCGGCGCAGGATCGTGGACATGTACCCGGAGCCGTATTTCACCGCGATCAGCACCGCGTTCTGGCCGACCTTGTAAGCTTCGTCCAGGTCCACGGTGGAGGCATAGATCATCGTGGCGCGTTGGTCGGTGCCCACCACCTGGCCGAAGGCCGCGCCACGGGCCTGGAGGCCGGCTTTGTTCAGGTGGTTCACCACCACTTGCTGGACGGTGGACATGCTGGCGCCGTACTCGGTGTGGCCAAAAGCGTCCTTCAACTCGCCGATATCGCCCACCTCGAACCCCTCGCTGACCACCACGATCGAGCGCCCGCTGCGCCCTAGCTCGTCGTTCACGTTGTCGGTCAGCTCGGCCAGCGTGAGGCCGGATTCCGGCATGTAGATTTGCAGCGGCATCTCGCGCCTGGGGTCGGCCAGGCGCGCGGCGGCGGGAATGAAACCGGTCTTGCGGCCCATCACCTGGATGACCAGCACCGGCTCGCTGGTGCGGGAACCCATGTTCTCTTCGTTGGCGTTCTGAACGTTGTACGCCCAGAAGCGGGCCACGCTGCCGTAGCCGGGGGTGTGGTCGATCAGCCTGAACTCTGAGTCGCCGAGGTCATTGTCGATGGTCTTGGCAACGCCCACGGCCACCAGGTCCAGGCCCGTGGCGCGGGCCAGGCGCGCCACCTTGTCGGCGGTGTCCATCGAGTCGTTGCCGCCAATGCAAAAGAAGTAGCCGACCTGGTGCGCCCTGAACACCTCGATGACGCGGTCGAAGTCCTGTTGCTGCTTGCTCGTCAGCTTGTAGCGGCAGGTGCCGATGGAGCCCGCCGCCGGCGTGGTCCGCAGCAACTGGATCTCTTCGTCTTTCTGCGCCGAGATATCGAGGAGCTCTTCTTTCAGAATGCCCTCGATGCCGTGATACCCGCCGTAGATGGTTCCGAACTTGCCGGGGAATTCCCGGCAGGCCTCGATGATGCCGCGCAGGGAATTGTTAATGACGGGCGATGGGCCGCCCGACTGGGCCACCACAACGTTCTTGTTTGGCGCCATTCTACGGCCCTGGGAGTGTAGTTTGCCGCGAAGACTCAGAAGCTGCCAACAGGAATGCGTCTCCGCCGCCGATCAGAACCCGAAGTATACCATGCAGGGCCGCGAGCCGCGGACGGCTGAAGGCTGACGAAAAGCCGCCGGCCTCCAGCCTAATTTGAAACGTGGGGTCCGCGCGGCGAATCTTTTTATATACTGAGATGCGTCAGGAGAGATAAACCTTTGACCTCGCGTAGCATGAAAACTTGGCTGGCCGCAATGGCGGTGGTTTTCCTGGCGGCTCTTTTCATCTATCTTGCCCGGCCCGAGCCGGGCGAACCGGTCCGCGCGGTGGAGGTGGCGCAGGAGACCCTGGTCAGCAGCCTGACTACGAACGGCAAGGTGGAGGCGACCGAGGGGCGCGAGATGCGCGCCCAGGCGCCGGGGTTCGTCCGGAGCGTTTTGATCAAGGAGGGCGACTCCGTGCGTGCCGGGCAGTTGTTGGCGGAGATGGAGCCGGGCGCAACCGAGTCGCAGGTGGTCCGCGCGCAGGCCGAAGTGGAAGCCGCCCGCGCCGATTGGCAGATGGTGGCCCAGGGCGGCAGCGCCGCCGAGTCACAGGAAACGCAGCACAAGCTCCACGAGGCCCGCGCCACGCGCGATGAGGCGGCCGCGCTGCTGGAGGTCAACGAGCGGCTCCTGAAGCGAAACGCCATCCCCCGCGCCGACGTGGAACAAGGCCGGGAGAAGCTGAAGCAGGCCGAGCGCCAGGTGGCCTACCTGGAGTCGCTGCCCGCCAAGCGCTTCGGCAAGGAGGACCGCGAGCGCGCGGCCGCGCGGTTGAAGAGCGCGGACGCGGCCCTGCTGTACGCCCGCGAGCAGCTTGCCGCCGCGCGCGTGACAGCCCCGCGCCACGGCGCGGTCTATTCCCTGCCGGTGCGCCCGGGGAACTACCTGAATACCGGCGAGGTGATCGCGCGCATCGGCACGCTGGACCGGGTGCGCGTGCGGGTCTTCGTCGATGAACCGGAACTGGGGCGGCTGGCCCCCGGACAGAAAGTGCGCGTCACCTGGACGGCGCTGCCCGGCCTGCACTGGGACGGCGCCGTGGAGCGCGTTCCGGCCGAAGTTACCATGCTGGGAACGCGCAGCGTCGGCGAGGTGATTTGCACCATCGGCAACGAGCAGCGCAGGCTGCTGCCCAATGTGAACGTGGACGTCGAAATCATATCGGCGGTGCGCAGCAACGTCTTGACGCTTCCCAAGGAGGCCGTCGTGCATGCGGCCGGGCCGGCTGCCGAGGCGCCGAACGGCCGTTTTGTCTTTGTCATAGAGGACGGCGTGGTACACCGCCGCTCCGTCGAAGTCGGAATCTCCAGCGCCACCCGCTTCGAGATTCTGTCCGGGGTGCGGGCGGGGCAGAAGGTCGCGGTCCCCGGCGACCGCCGCCTGGAAGAGGGAATGAAAGTAAAGGTGGTGGCGTGATGGTCCGGGTTCTCCGGGCGCTGCTTGTCGGGGGCCTTTTCGCGCCGGTGGCACTGGCGCAGGCCGCGCAGGCCGCGCCCCAGGCCGCTGAGCTGCAAGCGCGCCTGCAGGCCGGCCGGGCCCACTACGACGGCGGCAAGTACGATCCGGCCATCAAGGAATTCCGGGCCGCCGTCAAAGCCGCCCCCAACGATGCCTGGGCGCACCTGTGGCTGGCTCGCGCCCTGGGCCGCAGGATCGAGAAAATAAACCCGATTCGGGCCGCCTTCGGAGTCGGCGAAGTGCGGAGCGAGTTCGAACGAGCCGTGCAACTGGACCCCAATAACGTCGACGCCCGCTCCGACCTCATGGAGTTCTACCTGGAGGCGCCCGGCGTGTTCGGCGGCGGCATTGACAAGGCCCGGGCGCAGGCCGAGGCCATCGCTAAACTGAACACGGCCGAAGGCCATTCGGCCCGCGCGCGCATTGCCGAAAAAGAGAAGAAGTACGATGAGGCCGAGCGCGAATACCGGGCTGCCATCGATGCCGACCCCAACCGCGCCGGGTATCGCCGCGACCTGGAGAAGTTTTGGAAGCGCCGGGGGATGCCCGGCAAGCAAGCAGACCTGCACGGGCAGTAGGCAGTAGGCAGCCTGACACCTGGCACCTGACACCTTGTTTTTCGCCGAAGCATTCCGGTTCGCCTGGGATTCGCTGCGCGTCAACCGCATGCGCGCGGCGCTCACCTGCCTGGGCATGCTCATTGGTACGGCGTCGGTGATCCTGGTGGCCACCATCGCGCTGACCGGCCGCGACTACATCCTGGCGCAGATCGAGGGCGTCGGTTCCAACCTCATTTATGCCACCTACCAGGCCGACGAGACCAAGAACCGCAGCCTGGCCGACTTCCTGACGCTGGAAGACCTGGAAGCGGTGCGGCGGGATGTTCCGGGAGTGAAAGCGGCCACCGCCATCATCATCAATTACGACCGCATGATGGTGGGAGGCCGCGAGCGCGACATCTCGGTGCTGGGCACCGGGCCGGATTTCCGCATCGCCCGCAACCTCACCGTGCTCAGCGGGCGCTTCCTGGACGAGGAAGACCTGCGGGCCCGCAACAAGGTCTGCCTGCTGACCGGGCCCCTGGCCCAGAAGCTGTTTCACGACGAGCGGGAGGCCCTGGACCGGCGCCTCCGCATCCACGGCGTGCAGTTCACGGTGATCGGCGCCTTCAAGGAGGGCGTGGAAACCTTCGGCCAGTCGGAGATCAGCAAGGAGTCGGTGCTCATTCCCATCACCGTGATGCGCTACTTTACCGCCGGCGACCGGGTGGATCAGCTCTACGTATCGGTGGAGCGCCAGGCGGATGTGGTCCCGGCCACGGCGCAGGTGAAGCGCGTGCTCGGGATGCGCCACCGGCCCGGTTCCGTCTACCGGGTGGAGAACCTGGCGGAGATTCTGCAGGCCGCCGGGCGCATTTCCGTGGCGCTCACGCTGGTTCTGATCCTGATCTCCGCCGTCACCCTCACCATCGGCGGCATCGGGATCATGAACATCATGCTGGTGACGGTGACCGAGCGGACGCGGGAGATCGGGATCAGGATGGCCATCGGCGCGCGCCGCCGCGAAATCATGTACCAGTTCCTGACCGAGGCGGTGGTGCTCAGCGTGGGCGGCGGGATGCTCGGCGTCCTCGCCGGGCTGGCGGCGCCGCTCGCGGCGCGGTGGTTCGTCGAAGGCCTGAAGATTCCCGTCTCCGGGATTTCCATCGTGATTGCCTTCGCGGTTTCCGGGCTGGTCGGCGTGATTTTCGGGATTGTGCCGGCCAGCCGCGCCTCGAAGTTGAACCCCACGGAAGCACTTCGATACGAATAGGGAACCACAAAGACACAAAGAGCACAAAGAACACTAAGACTTCGTGGACTATGTGCTCTTTGTGACTTTGTGGTTTGGAGGTCGCATGCGATTGTTCTTGTTCCTTCTGCTGCCGGTGGCAGTTTCCGCCGAGCCGCTGGCTCTGAAACAGGCCGTGGAGCTGGCGCTCGCGAACAGCCCCGAGATGCGGCTTTCGGCGGCCCAGCAGGAGAAAGCTCAGCAGTCCTTTCGCGAGGCCCGCACGCAATTCACACCCAACGTGGTGGTGGGGTCGGGCCTGGCCGGCACCATCGGATTCCCGCTCAGCATGGGAGGCGCGGCGCCGTCGCTGTTCCAGTTCAACTCCAGCGCGCTGCTGTTCAACCGGCCGCAGAAGCACGCCATCGAGGAAGCGCGGTTGATGTGGCAGGCGGCCGGCTCGGGCGCCCAGTCGCGCGCCGACGAGATCATTTGGAAGACCGCCGCAATCTACCTGGAGTTGGACAAAACGCGGCGGTCGCTGGGCTTCGCCCGGCGCGAGGTGGAGAGCGCCGCCAGGCTGGAGCAGGTGGTCGGCGCGCAGGTGCGGGAAGGGCGCGAAATTCCATTGGAAGCCGCCAAGGCCCGGCTGGCCGCCGCCAGGCAACGCCAGTTGGCGGCCGACCTGGAAGCGCAAGCGGGCATCCTGGAGAGCGCGCTGCGCGGACTGACCGGCATTCCCGCCGGCCAATCCATCGAGACCATCGAGACTCCCTTGCCCGCTCCGCCGCTGCCCGACGCCGCCGATGCTCTGCAGTCGGCCATCGAGCGGGCCCTGGAGGACAACGCGGAGCTCAAGCGGCTGCGACAGGAAGTGGCGGCGCGCCAGCAGCGGGTGCAGTCGGAGCGTGCCCAGCGCTGGCCGCAGGCCGACCTGATCGGCCAGTATGCCGTGCTCAGCCGCGCCAACAACTACGACCGGTTTTTCCGCGATTTCCAGCGGCAAAACGCGCAGATCGGCATGTCTCTGCGCCTCACCGTCTTTGACGGCCACCGTATCAGCGCCCGCGTCGGCCAGGCCCAGGCCGACCTGATGCAGGCGCAGGCCGCGCTGGCCGCCGCTCGCAACGACCTGGCCCTGGAGCTCCGCAAGGCCTACCAGGCGGTCAGGCAGCGGGAAACGGCCCGCGAGGTGGCCAAGATGTCGCTGGATGTGGCCCGCGAATCGGCCGGCGTTGTTCTGGCGCGGTTTCAGGAGGGGCGGGTTTCCGCCCGGGAGTTGGAGCAAGCCCACTCGGAAGAGGCCGCCAACTGGCTGGCGTTCCTCGACGCCGATTTCGCGCTCGAGCGCGCCCGCCTGGACCTGCTGCGGCAAACCGGGGGCCTGCGCGCCGCCCTGCGCCCATAGGCCGGAATGGGACGCAGATAAACGCAGATAAACGCAGATTGAATCTGAATTTGTATTGTCCGATCTGCGTGTATCTGCGTTTATCTGCGTCCCATTTTTCGGGTTTTACCTACGGGGGGTGCGCGGCTGGACCGGAGTGGGATAACTGGGAAGCGGGCCGAATCCGCCCGGCTGCATGCCCGGCGGGAGGGTTCCGGGCTGGCCGAAGCCGGGTTGCGAGGGTTGGCCAAAGCCGGGTTGCGCGGGTTGGCCAAAGCCGCTGCTGGGTTGGCCAAAACCGCTGCCGAAGCCGGTGCCCACCCCGGACGGGCGCCCGAAGCCGCTGGGTTGCCCGAACCCACCCGGCTGGGCGCCCATGCCGGGCTGAGCGATGCCCGGCTGCATACCCGGTTGTGCCACTCCCGGTTGTGCCATCCCCGGCATCATCATGCTGCCCATCAGCACCGAATCGCGGCGCGGGTCGTAAACGAATTCCCATTCGTTGTACTTCTCGCGCCCGTCGTACACCTTCATCGCCTCGGCCTCGCTTTTGCTCGCCACGCCGGCAATGAGGCTGCCGAACTGCTGGCCGCCGAGGCCGCCCATTGTGCCGCCGAAGCCGGCGCTGCCGGGAAACACAATCCCGCCCATCGGCCCCGAGCCGACAATCCCGCCGACCGGCCCGGCTGCTGCCGGCGAACCTGTGGGCAGCGGCATATAGCCGGTCGTCATTGTCCCGACGCTGGCGGCCAGGCCGGAGCCGGCCGGCATGGAAGGTGAGCCGGGATTGACCACAGGGACGGCTCCCGGCACCTGCACCCCGGCAGGCAGCCCAGGAATCTGCACGCCCGGGGGAACGCCAACTGTTGGTTGCTGGCCAAAGCCGGATTGCTGGCCGAAACCGGACTGCTGGCCGAAACCGGATTGCTGGCCGAAACCGGACTGGGGCTGGCCAAATCCGGACGAGGACCGCCCAGAGGTGACGAAGGCGCCGCCCGATGGTTGGCCAACGCCCGACTGAACTCCAAATCCTGACGATTGCCCGAACCCGGACTGCTGGCCGGCCATTCCGGGCTGCCCCGGCACGCCCTGCTGCCCGGGTTGGAAGGTGCCTCCCGTTGCGCCCATCACAATCGCCGTCGGCCGCTGGATGACCGAATCGAGCAGCATGCCGTTCGGCGCGGCGTGGATGAACCGCCATTCTTCGCCTCCGGTAATCGGGTCGCGGAAGCGGCGGCGCAGGAAGCGAATGTTGTTGGTGTTTTCCAGGTCCTCGATCTTGCTGGGGTAGCGGCCGAATTTCCGGAAGTAAAGCTGGATGGAGCGCCGGTACTGCCCGCCGCGGAAAATCAGGTCCGCCTCACGCTCGCGGCGCGCCTCCATGGCGGCGCGGGGAAGCACGGCGGACAGCGAGATGACCAGCAGAGTGGAGAAGAAAATCAGGACCAGCAGCGCCCAACCCTCCTCGCCATTGCGGATTGCGGATTGCGGATTGCGGATTGAGCAGGAGTGCGGATTGCGGACGGCCGATCGCGGATTGCAGGTTGTGGACTTGGAAAAAGCGTAGTCCGAAATCCGCAATCCGAAATCCGCAATCCGAAATCGGGCACTCCGCAATCCGCAATCCGCACTCTTCATGGTTGCTCCTGCAAGGGAAGCACCTGGCGATGCTTGGTCGTGACGTCCTCGGCCTCAACCGTGTTCACGCCGATTTTGACGATTTTGTACTTCTTGTTGACTATATCACCCTCGCCGGCGATGAAGATCTCCTCGCCGTCGGAGAAGAAGGCCTTCTTCGGGCTGCCGACGGGCTTCTCCGCGTAGCCATAATACTTCAACGGGATGGGGGGCGGCGGCGGCGGCGGCGGCGGGCCGGGCGGCTTGGCGGCTGCCCCGCCGGGGCCGGTCACCGGGTTGGCCACCGGTTTGTCCACCGGAGGCGGGGGTGTGTAGTACTGAAAGATGTTTCGTTCGGAGCCTTGGTAGCTGACGCCCTGGACCTTGGCCAGCAAATCCAGCCACAGCCTGGGGTCCAGTTGCGGAGTCGCAGCCGTGGCCGCCGCGCGCCGGCGGTTGGCCGGCGACAGGCGCGCTCTGGGCGCCGCCGCCGTACTATCCATGGCCGAGAACGGGCTGCCGGCCCGCGCCCGCGGCGGCTGTGCCGGAGGCGGCGCCCCAGCCGGCCAGAACGTGCGGTACAGCAGAATGCCGGCGATCACGGCCAGGACCGCTCCGGCGATCCACTTGCTTCGGTCTTCCCTTCGGTACTGTAAACTCATCGTTGTTGTAGCGGCGGTCTTTAGACCGCCATCTGTTGCCGCAAGTGGCCGCAATGGCGACCCCGCCAAGCGGGGTCGCCGCTACAGCCGGAAGAAGGCGGCCAGGCGCAACGACAGCTTCACGGTGCGCGGCTGCCCGGGTGTGGTGCCGCCGGCACCCACGCCGATGGAATCGATCAGCAGGAACAGCCGGTTGCGCTCGATGGCATTCACGAATTGCACGATGCGCGCGTAATCGCCGTCCACCATGGTAGTGATTTCCACCTGGTTGATGTCGGGGCGGCCGGGCACCTCGGTCAGCGAGTAGGCCACGCTGCCTTTGTTGACGTTGTTGACCCTGGCCAGCTTATCGAGTTCCTCCATGATGATGGAAAAACCTTCGTTGCGCGGCAGAAACTTCTCCTGGTAAAAGGCGGCGTCGTCAATGCGGGCGGCATCCAGCCGCGAGACGATCTCGCGGAGGCGGGCCACGGCCGCGCCGCGCGCCTGCCGTTCCTGCTGCAGGCGCTCGAGGGTGTCGCGCTGTTCGCGGGTGCGGGCGCCCACCGGCTTCAGCGCCAGCGCGAACACCAGCACATTCACCACCGCCAGCAACACCAGCAGCGCCGGCAGCACGCTGTGCCACACGTCGCGCCGCGCCGGGACCGTTTCCGCCGCGGGTTGCGCCGGTGCGCTATTTTTGGACATACAACACGCTCAAGGAGACCTTGACGGAGGCCTCTTTTTCGCCGCGCGCCGGCGGCGTCTCGGTGCTCACCACCGGGGAGCCGAACTTGTCCGACTTCTCGATGCGCCGCAGAAACTCCAGCACCTGGGGCACCGACTCGCCCTGGATGGCCATGTCCAGCCGCACTTGGTTGTTCTCCATCATCTCGGGCCGGATGGAAGTGACCAGCACCCGGTCCGGCATCAGCTTCTCCAGGTCCATGAAAATCTGGGTCCAGGAAACGCTCTTCTGCAGAATCAGGGAGTTGAGAAAATAGGAGCGGTCGATCACGTCGCGGGCCTGGGGCTGCTGCAGGTCCTGCTCCAGCGCTCCCTGCTCCGTCTCCAACGTGTCGATTCCGGCGCGCAGTTGCACGGTGCGGTCGCCGAAACCGCGGCCGCTCGACCAGCTCCGGGCCAGGCTGGCGGCCTGGACCACCGCCAGGACCAGCAGCAACACCACCCCGCTGCCCGCCAGCACGTAAAAGCGGCGCCGGTTTACAGTGGGCCGGGTGGCCAGATTCAGTTCAATCCGCATCGTTCCAAGCTATCAGCTATCAGCGTGGACAAGCTGATAGCTGATAGCTGACAGCTATTCTTTGGCCTGTTCCGCCACCATGCCGTAAATCCCCAGGAACTTGGCGTCGGCGGAGCGGAGGCCGGGCAACAGCAGCCCGGCGGGCCGCACGCCCAGCTCGCGCTCGATCACTTCCCGCAGCGCCTCGGTCTGGTCCTCGAAGCCGGCAAGGTAGATGCGCTCCACCGCTTCCTGGAAGTTGTCCTGGAAGTAGACGGCGGAGCCATACACATCGGTGACGATCTCTTCCAGTGGGCTGCCGCCGGGCGGCAACTCGGCGGAGCGGAAGATGCGCAGCCGGCCGGGGCTGGTCAACACGATGGTCAGCAGCGGCCCCACGCGGCGCACCAGCATGGCGCCGGCGGGCCGGCCGGGTTGCGAATCGATCAATCCCAGGGCGGCCAGCGAGGACAAGGTGACGAAGCCGGGCTGGTAGCCGAGCGGCTCGACCAGGGCCTCGTACTGGCGCACCACCGACGACGGCACCACCGCGACCACCAGTTCCTCGCCCTGCCCGGAACGCCCCTGGCGCTGGTAGGCCAGCGCCGCTTCGTCGATCTCGAAGGGAACGGTCTTCTTCAGCTTCCAGCGCACCATGGGCTCCAGGTCGTCGCGCTTCTCCGGCAATTGCTCGAAAGTCACCACCGAGACCCGGGCGGTCAGGTCGGGCAGGAACAAAGCCAGGTTGCCGCCGGGCCGCCGGCTGACGTTGTGCAGCGCGTTCATCACCGCCCGGCGCACTTCCTCGGGACGGGCCAGGTTCTCGCGCACCGGCGAGGGCCGCAAGGCGCCCTCCGGCAGCGGCTCATAGGTAAAGCGCTCGATGGCCCCCGCGCCCGGCGTCCAACGCGCCGCCGCCACCCCCTCGTGCGCAAACTCCAGGGCCAGCGAGGGCGGCGGCTCACGCCACAGCCGGTGAAAAACCGTCTTCGGTGCTGAATAAACGCCCATCTCTATTGCGGATTGCGGAGTGCCGAATGCGGAATGCGAAGCCGCCTTTCACTCCGCATTCCGCACTCCGCACTCCGCACTCGAATCATCCTTCAATGAAGGTGACCTTGTTGATCTCCTTCAAGGTGGTGACACCGGCCTGCACCTTGGCGATGGCCGCTTCCCGGAGGAAGGTCATACCCTCCTCGCGGGCGGCGCGGCGGATCTCCGAAGCCGGCCGCCTGTCGAGAATCATCTCCCGGATGCGATCGGACAAGTCCAGCAGCTCGTGGATGGCGGTGCGGCCGCGGAAGCCGGTCCCCGAGCACTCGATGCAGCCCGCGCCCTCGTAGAAATCGCGCTCCCGCCAAACGTTGGGGTCCAGTCCCGATTCCTCCAGGTAGGAATCCGGGTAGCGCACGCGGCGCCTACAGTTGCCGCAGATCACGCGCACCAGCCGCTGCGCCAGGATGCAGTTGAGCGCGGAGACGAAGTTGTAGGGCTCCACCCCCATGTTCAGGAAGCGCCCCAGCACGTCCACCACGTTGTTGGCGTGGACGGTGGTGAACACCAGGTGGCCGGTCAGGGCCGACTGGATGGCGATCTGCGCCGTCTCGTTGTCGCGGATCTCGCCCACCATGATCTTGTCGGGGTCGTGGCGCAGAATGGAGCGCAGGCCCCGCGCGAAGGTCAGGCCCTTCTTCTCGTTCACCGGGATCTGGGTGATGCCCTTGATCTGGTACTCGACCGGGTCCTCGATGGTGATGATCTTGTCCTCGTCGTTCTTGATCTCCATCAGCGCGGCGTAGAGCGTGGTGGTCTTGCCGCTGCCGGTGGGCCCGGTCACCAGCACCATCCCGTACGGCTCCATGATGTAGCGGCGGAACTTCTTCAGGTCGTACTCCAGGAAGCCCACCGCGTCCAGCGAGAGCTGGCGGAACTTCTCGCTCATCGATTCCTTGTCCAGCACGCGCAGCACGGCGTCTTCACCGTGGATGGAGGGCATGATGGAGACGCGGAAGTCGATAGAACGGTTCTTGTAGCGCACGCGGAAGCGCCCGTCCTGGGGTACGCGCCGCTCGGCGATGTCCAGCTCCGACATCACCTTGACGCGCGAGATGATGGTCGAGGACCATTCCTTGGCGATGGGCGGCATGGCGTAGTGCAGCACGCCGTCGATGCGGTACTTGATGGCCACCTCGGCGTCGCGCGTCTCGATGTGGATGTCGCTGGCCCGCCGCTCCAGGGCCGTGAAAATCGTGGTATCCACCAGGCGGATGACGGGGCTGATGTCGCTGTCGCGCGTCAGGTTCTCGAAGGAGATGCTCTCCTCCTGCGCTTCTTCTTCCCGGATCACGTCCAGCGTGAAGCCTTCGGTGGCTTCTTCCAGCACCCGCTGCGACTGCTCGGTCTTCTTCAGCAACTCGCTGATCTGGCTGAGCGTGGCCACCCGCAGCTTCAGCTTCTTGTCCAGCAGCAGCGAGACTTCGTCGATGGAGAGCAACTGGCTGGGATCGGCGATGGCGATCTCCAAAGTGTGGTTGTGGGCGCGCAGGGGCACGAAGTGGTGCCGGAACATCAGGTCCACCGGGATGCTGCGCAGCAGCTCGTGGTCGATGGGCTGCTCGTGGAGATCGACGAAGGGGCAGCGGTAGCGGGTGGCCAGGGCGCGCGCCCGGGCTTCTTCGGCGGCCGGGTCGGCCGCCGCCGGGGGCGGCTCGCCGTTGGAGTGCATTCCGTTCTTGTACAACGCTTCGGTCATCATCAGTCAATTGCGGATTTCGGATTTCGGATTGCCGGCCCACGCCATAATCCGCAATCCGCATTCCGCAATCCCTCACCGGACCCGGTCGGCCAGCGAGAAGATCGGCAGGTACAGCGATACCAGCACGAAGGCCACCACCACGCCCATGACCAGCAGGATGGCCGGCTCAAGCAGGGCCAGCACGGCCTGCAGGCGGGTGTTGACGTCTTCCTCGTAGAACTCCGCGACGCTGGTCAGCATCTGCGGCAGCGCTCCGGTCGATTCGCCCACCTCCACCATCTCCACCGCCAGATCCGGAACGAAGCCGGACTCGCGCAGGCCGGTGGACAGCGGGCGCCCCTCGCGGACCGAGCGCGCCGAGCCTTCCAATGCCTGGCGGACCAGCGGCGACCCGAACGATTCGCCGGCCGTCTGCAGGGCGTTCAGCAGCGGGATGCCGCCCGCCAGCAGCGTGGCCAGCATGCGGGAAAACTGGGCCACCTGGTACTTCAGCCAGATCTCGCCGGCCAGAGGCAGCCGCAGCTTCACGCGGTCCAGCATCGCCGACCCGGTCGGCGATTTCACCCAGAAGTAGACGGCCCCGGCCAGCAGCCCGATCCCCAGAACGAAGGCCACCAGGTAGTCCTTGATAACCGTGCCCACCGTGATCAGCCCCTGCGTCATGGGAGGCAGCCGCGCTTCCAGCCCCTTGTACAGGTCCGCGAAATTGGGGATCACGTAGGTGGTAAGGAAGGTGATCAGCGCTGTCACCAGGCACAGCAACAGCGCCGGGTACACCAGTGAAACCAGGATCTTCTTGCGGACCGAGAGCGCCAGTCGGGTGTAGTTGATGTAGCGGTCGAGCACTTCCTCGAGGCTGCCCGATTTCTCGCCGGCCATCAGCCCGGTGGTGTAAATCTTGGGGAAAATGCCCTGGGCCTCGAAGGCTTCCGAGAGCAGGGAGCCGCCGCGGACCCGTTCGCGGACGTCCAGGATGCGCTCGCGCAGCGGCGCGTACCCGATGCGGCCCGACAGCAGGTCCAGGGCCCGCAGGATCGGCAGGCCGGCGCGCACCAGGGTGACGAATTGCTGGTTGAAGATGAGGAACGGCTCGAGTTTGAAGCCGGTCCGCCGCGCCGGCGCCAGCTTCACCTTTCGCAGCGCGAAGGCCCCCTTCGGCTTCACCGAGAAGACGTAGTAGCCTTGTTGCGCGTAGCGCGACCGCACCTCTTCCTCGGTTTCGGCCTGCTCCAGTTGCTCCAGGACCTGGCCGCGCTCGTTCGCGAACTTGGTAATGAACTCAGCCATTTGGGCGAAACAGGCCCGGAGACAAATTTCCCCTGCCCGAATCTACAGTAAGGACGGACCGGCGCCCCCGTCCGTTTATGCTTAATCTACCAGGCTAGCACAGCGCTTCGGCAGCGGTACAACGGCGGCGCCTATGCGGATGGTTTTTCAGCCATCAAGATCAGTTTGTCGTCGGTGAAAAAGGCGGGCCGGCCGGCTTCCTCAACGATCTCGAAGTGGCGGCGGGCGGCGGGCGAGGCGGCCGCCATCGCCGCATAGACCCGCTGCTTGCCGGCCTCGTCCAGGCCGGCGCGCTCCAGCCAATGGGCGACGTTGTGCACCTTCTGGTGGATCTGGGAGTGAAGCACGCGCAGGCCCGCGCCCGCCAGCATGGCGCGCCACTCCGCCTCGTTGTACGCGCGGACATGCGTCGCGTCGCGTATGCACTCGACGCCGTTCAGAAAGCGGTCCAGCTCCGCGTCGGCCGGGATGCTGTTGTCTTCCAGCACCAGGCGCCCGCCCGGCTTCAGCACCCGGGCCATCTCCCGCACGGCCTTGACGCAATCCAGAAAATGATGGGCGGCGATGCGGCAGGTCACGGCGTCGAACACCGCGTCCGGGAATTCCAGGGCTTCCACGTCCATCACCATGGCGGTGATGTTGCGCAAGCCCCGGGAAGCGCACAACTCCTCGGTGCGGCGAATCATTTCCGGGGCCAGGTCGATGGCCGTGACGTCGGCAACGTACGGCGCCAGGGCCATGGCCGTGTGGCCGGCGCCGGTGGCCACATCCAGCAATTGCATTTGGGGATGAGGCGCTACAAGCTGCAGCAGCAGGCCCAGGTCGGCGCCCCCGGCGTGGCTGGGGCTGGTCACATAGGCATGCGACTGGCGTCCAAACTGCGCGGCTACATCCTGCTTGGTGATTTTGGGATCGCCCACGCCCAGCAAGATACCATAGCGAATTGCGGATTGCGGAATGCGGATTGCGGATTTCAAGCGAGGCCGGCCTGAAATCCGCAATCCGCATTCCGAAATTCGCAATTCATTTCTACCGCTGCCCCGTCTCTTCCACGACCTCCACGCCGGGCGGGGGCCGGAAGCGGAACATGGCGTCGTCGAGCGGCGGGCCGGGTGTTTCCGCGCTCAGCCGGAACTCGGTCACGGCGCCGTCGGTCTCCGTGATCCTGACGCGCCGGATGCGGTCGCGCGCGTCCGCTTCCAGCAGCAATTCCCGCACCCGATCATCGCTGCGCCTGGGGGTGAGGCGGAGCACCGGGTTGCCTGAATCCAGCGGGGCGACATCCCCAGCCAACTCCACGTGGAATTCGCGCTTCAGGTTCATGCGGCCCAGCAGGAAGCGCAGCGGCAGGCGCAGGTCGCCGCTTTCCTTCACCGCCATGCGCGTGGCCTGCTGGTCCTCCGGCACGTAAAAGTAGACGGTCCTGCCGTCGGAGACGAACAGTTTCACTTCCGGGCTGGTGTACTCCCAGCGCATCTTTCCGGGTTTCTTCAGGTAGAGCGTGCCGTATTCCTGGCGGGGCGGCGCCTGCGGGCTGCTGCGGTAGATTTGAATAAACTGGGCTTTCAGGCACTGCAGGCGGTTGTAATGGCTTTCCAGCGCGCGCACCACCTGCTCGGCGGGCGGCGCCGCTGACAACCCGAGAAGCAGGAGCATGAAGGGCACGTTCCAGAATAGCACCTGCGGAATCCGCCGATGCCGCGGATTGCGTGGCGGCCCGGCGCGCCGCGTCCCGGCGGTCTCGTATAATTGATGCCATGGCGCGGGAGGTTTCCGAAATCACCATCATCGGCGGCGGGCTGGCCGGCTCGGAGGCGGCCTGGCAACTGGCCGCGCAGGGGCTTCGCTCGACGCTCTACGAAATGCGCCCGGCGCCGGACGCCGCCGGGGCGCGAACGCGCCAGACCCCGGCTCACCGCACCGGCTTGTTGGGAGAGCTGGTTTGCAGCAACTCGCTGAAAAGCGAACTGCCCGACTCCGCGCCCTGGCTGCTCAAGGAAGAGCTGCGAGGCCTGGGCTCGCTGCTGTTGCGGATCGCGGGCCAGGTGGCGGTTCCGGCCGGGCATGCCCTGGCCGTCGATCGCCACGAATTCGCCGCCCGCATCACCCAAGCAATTGAAGAATCGCCGTTGATCACTGTGCGGCGCGAGGAGGTCCGCGAGCTGCCGGAATCCGGCATCGTGATCGTGGCCACCGGGCCGTTGACCAGCGATGCGCTGGCCGAGTCGATTCAGCGCCTGACCGGAACCGGCCGCTTGTTTTTCTACGACGCCATCAGCCCGGTGGTGGACGCCGCGTCGCTCGATTACTCGCGACTCTTCGGCGCCTCCCGCTACGGCAAGGGGGGCTCCGACGACTACTGGAACTGCCCGCTGACCCGCGAGGAGTACGACCGCTTTTACGAGGCGCTGGCAACCGCCGAGTCGTACCCGCTGCACGATTTCGAAAACCCGCGGTTTTTCGAGGGCTGCCTGCCGCTGGAGGAACTGGCGCGGCGCGGCCGCGACACGCTCCGCTTCGGCCCCATGAAGCCGGTGGGCCTGCGCGACCCGCGCACCGGCCGCACGCCATTCGCGGCCGTGCAACTGCGCCGCGAAAACCTGCGCGCCGACAGCTTCAACCTGGTCGGCTTCCAGAACCATCTGCGCTTTCCCGAGCAGGCCCGCGTTTTGCGCCTTATTCCCGGGCTGGAGAAGGCCGTGTTCCTGCGCTACGGGCAGGTGCACCGCAATACCTACATCAATGGGCCGGCGCTGCTGGAGGCCACCCTGGCGTTGAAGAGCAATGCCAACATTTTTTTCGCCGGGCAGATTTCGGGCGTCGAGGGCTACGTGGAATCGATGGCCACGGGGCTGGTGGCGGCGCGGCACGCGGCGGCCCGCGCGCGGGGCGGGGAAGCGGTGGCGCCACCCCGGGAGACGGCGCTCGGCTCGCTTTGCCACTACGTCAGCCACGCCGACCCGGAGCACTACCAGCCGGCCAACATCACTTTTGACCTGCTGCCGCCGTTGCCCATCGAGGAGAGAAAGCAGCGGCGCGCCGCGCAATGCCGCCGCGCGCTGGAGGCCTTGCAGGCATGGCTGTAGGCTGTGGGCTGTGGGCTGTAGGCTTACTGCCTTCTGCCTACTGCCTACTGCCTTCGGTGTCCACTTTGTAACCCGCCGCGTGCGATTTCTCCCGCGTCCTCCGTGCCTCTGTGGTGAAATAAACAGCAATGGACTTCTCGTCCGCCGTCGCCCGCTACCTGGAATACCTGCGCGTGGAGCGGAACTGCTCCGCGCACACCCTGCGCAACTACGCGAGCGACCTGAAGCAGTTCGGCGAGTTTTTGCGGACCAGCCGGGCGGGCGAGGCTTGCCCGGCCCTCGGCGAATTGACGCACCTGGACATCCGCAGCTACCTGGGGGAGTTGTACGCGGCGCGGCTGAAAGCGGCGTCCATCGGCCGCAAGCTGGCCTGCCTTCGTTCCCTGTTCCGCTTCCTGGCCCGCGAAGAGCTGGTGAAAGACAACCCGGCGCGGCTGGTTTCCTCGCCGAAGCTGCCGAAAACGCTGCCCGCCGTGCCCACCGCCGAAGAGGTGAGCATGCTGCTGGATGCCATGCCCGCCGACGACGCGCCGATGCCGGCCCGCGACCGCGCCATGCTGGAGATGCTCTACGGCTCCGGCCTGCGAGTGGGCGAATTGGTGGCTCTGAACGTCGAGCACGTAGACCGCCGGCAGGGTTTGCTTCGGGTGCGCGGCAAGGGGAAGAAAGAGCGGCTGGCGCCGCTGGGCGCCAAGGCCGCCGAGGCGCTGGAGCGGTACCTGCCGCTGCGCCGCCGGATGCTGGCCGGCCGGCCGCCGGACGCGCCGCAGCCCGCGCTGTTCCTGAATTTGCGCGGCGGCCGGCTCACCTCGCGCTCCGTGGGCCGCATCGTCAAGCGCTGGACGCTGCTGCTCAACGCCGACACCGGCCTGCACCCGCACTCGTTCCGCCACGCCTTTGCTACGCACCTGCTCAGCGACGGCGCCGACCTGCGCGCCATCCAGGAGATGCTGGGCCACGCGCGCCTGTCCAGCACGCAGAAGTACACGCACACCAACATCCGGCAGTTGATGGAGGTGTACGACCGCTGCCATCCCAAGGCCTGAGGCGGCGCTACAACCAAACTCAGTTGCCCGGCGCCGTGGCCGGCCGGGGCTTTCGCGGCAGCAGGTCAGACAGGTTGGCGATCTTAACGGCCACCAGCGCCATCACCTGCGCCCCCTGGAGCAGGTTGTCCTTGTTCGTTTTGTCAAAGGTATCGCTCTGGCTGTGGTGCGTCTTGTTGTAGTCGGTCATGTCCTGGATGCAGTAAAAGCCGGGGACGCCCTCGGGGACGAACGAAGCGTGGTCGGTGCCGCCGATGGAGCGCATGCTAAGTTCCTGCAGCCCCAGGCTGCGCAGCGGCGCCACCACCTGGTCCATGATCTCCCGCGCCTGGTACTGCCCGGACAGCCCGATGGAGGTGACCTTGCCGGTGCCGGTGTCATGCACCAGCACGGCGGAGATCTTGTCCAGATCCTCCTTGTGGGCGCGCACGTATTCGCGGGAGCCCAGCAGGCCCTGCTCCTCGCCCCAGAACAGCACGAACCGGATGGTGCGCTTGGGCTTCAGGTCCAGCGCCTTGATCGCCCGCGCCACTTCCATGATGACGGAAGTGCCGGTGGCGTCGTCCGTCGCGCCCGTCGCCAGGTCCCAGGAGTCCAGGTGGGCGCCCAGCAGCATGTATTCACCGGGCTTCTCCGTGCCCAGGATGTCGGCGACGGTGTTGTAAACCTCGATGGGGCCTTTGACGACCTTGTTTGTGATTTCGATCTCCGCCTGGACGGGCCCGCGCTTCAACAGCCGCTGGATCAGCGTGTAGCCTTCGCCGGTGACAAAGGCGGTGGGGATAGCGGCAATCTCGAAGGTGCGGCCGCCGCCGGTCATGTTTAGCAGGCCGTGCTCCTTGCCGGAATTGCGCAGGATGGCGGCCACGCCCTCGGCCTTGAAGAACTCGTCCCGTTTGCGGGCCATTTCCTGGAACTGCTCCATCGGGCGGCGCACGTCGGGCTGTTGGGGCTGCCGCTCGGGTCGAGGCGCTGCCGCGGCCGGTTGTTGAGGCGGCTGGCCGGGCGCGGCCGGAGCAGGCTCGCCGAACGTGGGCGGTCCCACTTGGCCGCGCCCGTCGGCGGTGAGCAGGATGGCGTTCTTCAGCTTGCCCTTGTACTGCTCCAGGTCCTCGGCGCGCCTGGTGGTGACGACCACCACCGGGCCGCGCACCACGCCCGTGGTGCTCGGCGACCAGCCGGCGGCGGCGATAGTGAGGGCCTGCGCCGTGGGCTCGATGATGCGGGCGCGCGCGCTCACCCGCTCCCAGCCATTGGCGATGGTCGCCGTTTCCTGGTGCACGTTCGCCAGGCCGTATTGCTTGAACTTGTTGGCTGCCCATTCGTGCGCCCGCTTCAACTGCGGGCTTCCCGTCAGCCGCGGGCCGATCACGTCGGAAAGGTATTCCAGGTTGTCCATCAACTGGGAGTGGTCCTTGATCTCCGCCATGATCTTGGTGTCATTCGGATCCGGCGGCGGACCGAAGAACGACGGCATCTGGGCCACAGCGGCCAGTGCCGCCACCAGCAAGAACACGCAAAGGTGCCGAGCAGCTTTCATGCGCCAGTTCCTCGATAAAGAGATTGCCTGCCTCTCGCCCGGCCGGCCGGGGGTGCTCCGGCTGCCAGCGCCGGAGCGCGTGAGAGTATTGTTCAAACCGCCTTCAGAAAACAAGCCTGAATTATGCTGGATCCGTAGGTTATGTCCAACTACTTGAAGCGGTCCGGCGTTACGTAGATGCGCCTCGCCTGACGCTTCCTGTCCGGACTCCAGGCAAAGCGAGGGCGCTCCACCGTAACGGAGAGCGGGAACTCGCCGCACCGTTCGCGAATTGTCCGATACTCGGCCGCTTCCAGTCCCAAGCCGTCAGCAACGATCTGGTCGATTTCTTCCACGATGTGCAGAACGCGATCCTGGGTTCTCTTCAAGTTGATTGCGAAGTTGCGGATTTCGGCAGCCAGCCGGGCACGCAGGGCCGCATCGGCAGGCAACTCGGCGCTTTCGATGTCGTTGTGGGCAAACTCCTCATCGGCTGTCGAAAGCAGGGCGGCGCGCAACAGGACAAGCGTATCGGGCGATTTCGCCGCGATGCGAGCGGTCCCGGCCACCAACTCGCCTGCCTCGATGGCGGCCGCAGCCAGGTCTTGGCGATCGATGCTGTCAGAGTCGCAGGTGACGCCCAGAAAGCCCGCTTTGATCCAGTCGCGCACACCGGCAGTGCCGGCGGCGTATAGATCGGCCTCGGTGCGCGGCATTTCACCTGAAAGAGTAGAAGCCTCGACGGAAAGATCGTGCAGCCGCTGCGCGCGGCGGGGCGACAGACGCGGCAGGGGCAGAGCCTTGATGGCCCGCGGAAACCACGTCGTCCTTCTTCTCAGCAAAATCGCCGACCGAAGCGTGAGAAACGCGTAATACCTGGAAATGCGCGAGTTGATGATTGCAGCGATGCAATGCGCGCTGAACCTCTTCGGAACGACGGCGATCACGCTGTTGTTTGCAACGACTGTCAGGGGATCGGCGACGGCCGCAACCAGGGTGACATAGATCTCCGGAACGAGGCAGCACAGTGTGTCGCTGGCCGAAGCAAGATTCAGGCGATGCGGCGTCTGGTAGTCGGTCCTGCCTGTACCGGTCTGATCCGCGCGCCCGGCGTTGGCCCGGTAGAACTCCAGATCGCTCCAAATGGACGGGTCTTCCGCGGTCGCAAGCTTCGTCAGGGTCGCGTATTCCTCGGTGTCCGTGGAAACGTGAAATGCGGCGATGTGCTGCCCCTTCACCAAGGGGACCTCCCCTTTGCGAGGGCCCCCGCCGTCGGCAGAGCGGAGAAATTCGGCTCCTCTCCCCGCTTTGACGGCAAAAGGTGCGTCCACGACCGAACCAAGACGCTCGGCTCGGTTCAGCTTCTTCAAGATGGGCAGATCCCGCTCGGTAACATCCAGACACCAATCACCGGTGGGACTCAGAGCTGACCACTCTTGAAAGGGCAGGACGGACGACTTCGAGCGCAGCAGCGCCTGGTCCCTGGCGCAGTCCTTGAGTTCCTGGACGGTTTGAATGTTGCGCACCAGGCGAATGCGGTGGCCGGCGGGCCGATTCCGGTTGCGGACGAAGATGAGCATTGGGATGATGTCGGCTCCGGGGAACACCTGTTTGGCGCACCATTCCAACGACACCAGCTCGTAGAGGTCCTTGCCCTCCAGAAAGCGCCGCAGATATTCGGCCATGTTGGTGTTCGAGATGCCCACGGGCGCCACCATGCCCACCGTCCCGTTTTCCTTGGCGAAGGCCGTCACGGACTTGTAAAGGAAGTAGACGGATAGATCGGTGTTATGCCGGGAGAGGGAGCCATAGAGTTCGGTCAGCACCTCGCGGTCTTCCCCTGGCAGCCTTTCATTTCGAACGAAGGGAGGGTTTCCCACAACATAGTCAACAGCCCGTTCCGTGGTCAGCCCCTCCAGATCCGAAGAGGCGCGGAGGTCGCCCGCAGGCGGCACTTCAACTGTCAGGGAATTACGAGCAGCGACGTCCATGGGACCCATCTCGTAATCCGGCCGGGAGTTCTTGGCCTCCATGTAAACGTCAAGCAGGGCAAACAGCAGGCTGAGGTGCGCCAGAAAGACCGAGAAGGGATTGATGTCGCGGCCCGCGAGGCACCTCCGAACCAGATCAATTCTGTTCTGGGCCGACAAACCCGCGCCTGCCCGCAGCAGGTGGGCAATCGCTCGTACCCCGAAGGTAAATGAACCGCACGCGGGATCGAGGATGCGTTTCTGCATCAGATCTTCATCGGTTGCGATCCCGCTGCGAGCCAGTATGTAGTCAACCACCTCGACCGGCGTGTAATACTCGCCCAGCCGGCGGCGCTCGATTCTCGGCCGAAAATACTGATAGATCGAACCGAGCAGGTCGCGGTCGATTTGGCGGAAACTGAAGCTGTTCAGGCGAAACAGGATGCGCTCCAGGATGGCGTGCAACTCCCCGTTCGCCGATCCGCTGTTCTGCTTGCCGAACCAGTCAAACACGGAGGACTCGAACAGGCTGGAGTAGACATGGGCGATATCCTTGAAGGCCACCTCCAGGAGGTCCTGGTACCGCTCCTTGATGTTGGCCACGAACTTGCGCCAGGTAGCGATCCCGGAGTTGGAGATCTTCCGCGTAGTCAGCCCCAGGTCCTCGCAGATTCGGACGAAAAAGAGCCGGCTGAGAGCCACGTAGGCCGTGTTGACGCAGAATATCTCTTCAAAATGCTCCTCCCCCTCGGTGCCGGCGTATGTCTGGTCGTGCCTGAAGCGGTCATAATCGACGTCAAAAATCTGCAGCGGCAGCCGATGCCTGGCCCGGACCGTGTTCCGCAAGTAGAGGAGCTTCTCGCGCGCCTTGATGGCGCCCGAGCCGATATCCCTGAGCCGCTGGTCAATGTCGTCCAGCTTGGCGTGCGCTTCGCTGCATTCCGAGCGGAGAACCCGGAACCGCTGGCGGCAGTAACCGGTCAGTTCCTCAATCGCCGAGTGGAAGACAAACTGCAATTGGGGCAGCGTCTCAGGGCCCAGGTGAATCCGTCCGGCGGGTAGGGCTGCGGCGCGGAAGGCCTCGTATTGCGGGCGCTCCAGAGACGCGTGGTAACTCACCCGGTGCAGCCGTTCGCGGAACGACGCGGCGGTGAGCGGCAGGCGCGCGCCGCTGAGCACATCGAGCAGGCAGTTGGACTCAATGTGGATACCGGTCAAAACGCTGCCGGTCAGGTCACAGACATAGAAGGTCCGGGGGGCGCAGAGCACCACGTAGAAGGTATCCGGGCCGATGTAGCCGCGTGCCGTGATTTGCTCGTCCCAGATCTGCTTCCTCTTGCTCGGATCACGAATATCCTCGTCCTTGAGTTTCACCTCGACGACCACCCATTCGGAGGCATCGTGCTCCTCCGAAGACAGTCGAATGTCGGGCACGCCCTGCTTGCCGCTCTTGTTGATGATCCGGCGCTTCGGAGGATAGCCCAGCAGGGTCCCGAAAATGTGGGTGGCGAGGGGGGTGTACAGCCCTATTTCGCCGGCTATCGAGTCAATCTCTTCCAGGTACCTCTTGAGCGACATGGCCGTAAGCATAGTAGAGGACGCCGGTCTCGGAAGCAAGCAGGGGCGCCAGCCTGTTTTTTGTGTTCTTCGCGCCTTTGTGGTGAACTATACCGTTCATGTTCTCTGTGCGGTTTCTTCCCGAGGGACGCACCTTCGCCGCCGAAGGCCCCACCGAGCTGTTCCTGGCGGCCGCAAGCTGCGAGATCTGGATCGAGCAGCCCTGCGGCGCCCGGAGCAGTTGCGGCAAGTGCCGGGTGCTGGTGCGGGAGGGCGCGCCCGCTCCCGCCGATGCCGACCTGCGCGTGCTCTCGCCGCAGGAGCTGGAGGCCGGCTGGCGCCTGGGATGCCGCTTGGTGCTCGACGGGCCGGCCGTGGTCGAAATCCCCAAGGTGACGCGCTCGGTGGCGGCCAAGAGCTTCGGCGACCCGGCCATGTACGAAGGCCGAAGTTTCACGCCGAACTTCCGGCGGCAAGGCCTGGAGATCACGCCGCCCGATGAGCACCACCAACATTCGGCGATGGAACTTCTGGCCCGGGCCGCCGGAGTGGCCGAGTTCACTGCTGAGCTGCCGCTGCTGCGCTCGGTCCAGGAAATCCTGCAGCAGAACAAGCACCGGGTGGAGGCTGTTTGGGCCAACGACCCGCCGGAGCTGCTCGGCCTGCGCCCCGCGCCTGAAATCCGCAATCTGCAATCCGAAATCCGAAATCAGGTGGTCGGCGCGGCGGTGGACCTGGGCACCACCACGCTGGCGGCCGCGCTGGTGGATGTTTCCACCGGCGCCGTGCTCAACGCGCTGTCCTGGCTCAACCCGCAGGTGCGCTACGGCGCCGACGTGATCACCCGCATCCACTACGCGGTCGATCACCCGGACGGCAACCGGGAGCTTCACGAGGCCCTGATCGAGGCCGTCGCCGAGATGCTGCGGGAGCTTTCGGCGCAGGCCGGCATCGCGCCGGACGAGATTTACGCGCTCACCTTTGCGGGAAACCCGACGATGATGCACACCATGCTGGGCGTGGACATCAGGCCGCTGGGGCACGCTCCCTACGTCGGCGCCTGGACGCGGGAGACGACCATCAAGGCGCGCGAGCTGGGGCTGCCCGTCCACCAGCGCGCGCTGGCCCGCTGCCTGCCCATGATCCGCAGCCACGTCGGAGCCGACACGGTGGCGGCGGTGCTGGCCGCGGGCATGGATGAAAGCGATGGCTGGCGGCTGGTCATCGATCTGGGTACCAACTCCGAGGTGGTGCTGGGCTGCCGCCGCCGCATGGTAGCGGCTTCCGCGGCGGCCGGCCCGGCCTTCGAGGGCGCCAACATCTACCAGGGCATGCGGGCGGCGCCGGGGGCCATCGATGCCGTCCGGGTCACGCCCGACGGCCGCATCATGGTGAAGACCGTGGGCAATGAGCCGGCGTCCGGCATCTGCGGCAGCGGCCTGGTGGATGCCGCCGCCGCGCTATGCGCCGCCGGCCTGATCGCGCCTTCCGGCACCTTGCGCAACGGCGCCGAGCTGGACCGCCTGCCGCCGCGCCTGGTCGAGCGCCTGGTTACCATGGACAACCGCCAGCGCGCGGTGCGCCTGGCGGAAAACGTGGTGCTGACCGCCGCCGACATCCGCCAGCTTCAGCTCGTCAAGGGCTCGATCCGGGCGGCGGTGGAAATCCTGCTGCGCCACTTCGGCCTGGCTGCCGCCGACCTGGAAGAAGTGAACCTGGCCGGCGCGTTCGGCAATTTCCTCAACAAGACCAGCGCGCTGCGCATCGGGCTGCTGCCCGAGATCGATCCCGAGCGCGTGAAGTTCATCGGCAACGCCGCCGGCGCCGGTGCTCGCATGGTGCTGGTGGACGCCGAAGCCCGCCGCCGCGCCCGCCGCATCGGCCAGATGTGCGAGTACCTGGAGCTGGCGGTCCACCCTGACTACGAGGACGCGTTCTGCGCGGCCATGCCATTCCCGTAGTAGAGTCCAAGGTCCAAAGTCCAAAGTCGCAGACGGCTTGACTTTGGACTCAACCCCGATGAATAGCAAAGAGCGAATGGACATAGCGATGGGGCTGGGGACGCCCGACCGGGTCCCGGTCATGTGCCAGCTTGCGCTCGGCCACTACTTCCTCCAGACCCGCATCGGGGCGGTTGAAATCTGGCATTCCACCGAAGGTTTTGGCGAGGCGCTTGTCGAGCTGCAGCAGCGCTACGGCTTCGACGGCATCCTGATCAACCTGCCCGGGCGGGATCCGAACTGGCGCAGCTACGTCGGCCGCATCGAGCAGCGGGAGGGCGACAGCATCATCCACTGGAAAAACGGGTGGCATACGATCTCGCCGCCGGACGACAACGCGCATGTCTTCCGCGAGAACGGCCACCGCTGGTTTCCGTCGTTCGAGCAGATCGACCCCGGCCGGCTGTTCTACGTCGAGCCGCACGATATTTCCGGCGTCACCTACCCGTACTCCTGGGGCTTCAGCGGGGAGGAGGCGGCGAAGGGCAGCGGTTTCTTTCCGCCCTGGCACTTCGACCTGATCCGGTACGTGCTGGAGCGCACGGGCGGCCGGGTTTCGGTCCACAGCGAGATCTTCTCCCCGCTGTCGCAGTTCATGGAGCTGCTGGACTGCACCAACGGATTGATCGCGCTGGTCGATGACCCGGAGAAATGCGAGGCCTGCCTGGAAGCGCTGAGTGAAGGCGCGATGGAGTTGGGGCGCGGGCAGGCGGCGGCCGGCGCTCACGCCATCCTGATTTCCTCGGCCTTCGCCGGCGGCGGATTCATTTCCCGCAAGCACTACGCCCGCTTCGTCCTGCCTTACGAGCGCAAGGTGATTCGCGGCATCCGGGAGCGCTTCGATGTGCCCATTTACACCCACACCTGCGGCGCCATCGGCGACCGGCTCGACTTGATGATGGAGACGGGCACAAATGGCATCGATACGCTGGACCCGCCCCCGCTGGGAACCGTGGACTTGGCCGAGGCCAGGCGCGTATTGGCCGGGCGCTGCTTTATCAAAGGCAACATCGACCCGGTGAACGTGCTGCTGCGCGGCACGCCGGACGCGGTCTATGAGGATGCGCTGCGGCGCATCGCCGTAGCCGGGCCGGGCGGCGGGTATATACTGAGTTCGGCCTGCTCGGTGCCGCCCCATGCCCCGCCGGAAAACATCATGAAGCTCCGTGCAGCCGCGGAGGCAGTAAGCAGTAAGCAGTAGGCGGGAAGAGCAATTGCGGATTGCGGATTTCGAACGCGGGTTGAAATCCGCAATCCGAAATCCGCAATCCGAAATTCATTCTGCTTACTGCCTACTGATAGGGGGTGCCGCTTGCCGAAAGTTCTGAAAGACGCGCTTCGCGAGGCGCGAGAATCCGGCCGCACATTGATTCTGGACGGCGCCATGGGCACCGAACTGCAACGCGCCGGGCTGGAGCCGGGCGGCTGCGGCGAGCTGTGGAGCGTCGAGAAGCCGCAGAAGCTGCTGGCCATTCACTGCGCGTACGCCGAAGCCGGCTCGCAGTTGCTGCTGGCAAACACGTTCGGCGCCAACCGGTTCATCCTGGGGCGGCACGGGTTGACGGGCCGGGCGGCCGAACTGTCGCGCGCCGCTGTCTGCCTTGCCCGGCAGGCAGCCGGCGATAGCCGATGGGTGCTCGGTGACTGCGGGCCTTGCGGCGGGTTCCTGGAGCCGACGGGTGAGATCGCGCCGGCGGAGCTGGAAGCATCGCTGCGCGAGCAAATCGCCGCCCTGCTGGAAGCCGGCGCCGAAGCCATCATGTTCGAAACCATGTCGGCGCTGGACGAGCTGGAGATGGGGATCCGCGTGGCCCGGGAGTTGGGCGCGCCGTGCGTGATCGCCTCGCTGGCCTTCGAGCGGCGCCGCAGCGGCTTCCGCACCATGGCCGGAGCAACGCCGGAGCAGGCGGCCAAAATGGCGGCCGACGCCGGGGCCGACGCCATCGGCGCCAACTGCGGCACCGGCCTGGAGCCGCCGGACTTCGCCGACATCGCGCGCGCCTTCCGCTCGGCTTGCGCGCTGCCCATTATCCTGCAGCCCAACGCCGGCAAACCGGAACTGGTCGGCGGCCGGGCCGTGTACCGGCTGACCCCGGAGCAGATGGCCCCGATGGTGACCGCGCTGGCGCCGCTGGCCCAGGTGCTGGGGGGCTGCTGCGGCACGGGCCCCGGCCATATTGCCGCCTTCGCCAAACAGCTCGCCTGAGGGATGTTGTACCGTCGGCCCGGTGGCACAGGCATCCTTGCCTGTGCATGGCTGGGAAGTGCTTGAATAGGCGCACAGGCAGGATGCCTGTGCCACTCCGCGGGCGATTATTCGTCGCTCAGCGCGGCCGCCAGCGCTTCGGTGAAGAAGTAATCGCCCCAGATGACCGACTCGCTGACGCCCAGGTTCTTGGGGATGTGGTACACGCCCTGGCTCAGGACGCCATCCTGATCAGGCGCGACCAGAAAGCGGTCGCACAGCGTTCGCAGGATTGCGCGCGCTTCGTTCTTTCTTCCCTGCCGGATCAGCCCGGCGGCGGCAATGGCGGCCGCCGAAGAGTCGTAGATGCGCTGCGGGCCTTCCGGCACGTCGAAGTCCCACCAGGGCACGCCCTCCGGCGGCGTATTGCGCAGGTAGAAATCGGCGCAGGCCCGGGCCGTGGCCAAAAACCGTTCATCGCCCGAGTACTCGTAAGCGACGTGGAAGCCGTAGAGCGCCCAGGCCAGCCCGCGTGACCAGCAACTGTCGCCCCGGTACCCCTGGCGGGTCGATTGCCGCAGAAACTCGCCGGTGGCCGGATCGAAAATGCCTTCGTGGGCGGTGCTGCCGTCGCCGCGCACCAGGCGCCGCCGGGTGGTCAGGCAGTGCTGCCGGGCCACCTCCAGCAGGGCCTCGTCGCCGGTTTCGCGCCCGGCATAGAAAATGATGCCCACGTTCGCCATGATGTCGATGAACAGCGATTCCGGGCCCAGGAAGGAACACAGGTAGCGGCCGCCGGGCTGGAAGCGCAGGGCCAGCGTGCGTCCCGTTTGGATCAGCACGGCATTCAGCGCCGGATCGCCGCTGAGCCGATACCAGGGCAGGTAGGTGGACAGGAAAATGAAGCCCAGGTCATGCACGGCCCGGTCGTGCTGGCGCGGCTCCAGCCGTTTTGAATAGGCCTCGGCCTGCTGCCGCATCCACCCATCCCCGGTTTTCTGGTGGATCAGCCACATCATGCCGGGGAAGAAGCCTTCGCACCAGTGCGTCCACCGCTCGCCCGTCGTGTCCCAACGGCCGTGGGTGGTGTACATGGGGTGCAGGCCCGGGTAGTTCTCGATCGTGCGGCGGACCTGCCGTTGAACGAAGTCAAACGCGTTGGCGAAGCTCATCGGTCGCTGTTGGTCTCCATGGAACAAGCGGAGTCACAATTCTATCAGCAACCCGGCTGGCGGCTTAGATTCTTCGTCAGCCGACAGCCGACAGCCGCCCCGAAAAACAGGATATACTTTTTTTGTGCCGGACGAAGTAGTGCGACTGACGGCGGCGGTGAAAGCCGCGGGTTGAGCGTCCAAGCTGAGTCCAAAGTTGTTGGACGCTCTGCTGGGCAAGCTGCCGCCGGCCACAGACCCGAACGTGCTGGTCGGCTTCGATCATGCCGACGACGCGGGCGTGTATCAACTCGCGCCCGACCTGGCGCTGGTGCAAACCGTCGATTTCTTCACGCCCATCGTGGACGACCCGTTTACCTTCGGCCAGATTGCCGCGGCCAACTCGCTCAGCGATGTCTATGCCATGGGCGGGAGGCCCGTCTCGGCGCTGTCGATCGTCGCCTTTTCGCAGAAACTGCCCATCGAGGTGCTCCAGCAGATCCTGCTGGGCGGGCACAGCAAGATGGATGAAGCCGGTTGCTCGGTGATCGGCGGGCACTCGATTGCCGACGAGGAGATCAAATTCGGCTACGCGGTGACCGGGGTGATTTCTCCGCGCCGGGTGCTGACCAACGCCGGGGCGCGTCCCGGCGACGCGCTGGTGTTGACCAAGCGCCTGGGCACGGGCGTGCTCTCGACGGCGCTGAAGCGGGACGCGGCCGAGCCGGCGGCCATCGAGGCGGCGGTCGAGTCGATGTGCGCCTTGAACCGCACGGCCTGCGAAATCATGCTGCGGCACGCGGTGCACGCCGTCACCGACGTCACCGGGTTCGGGCTGCTGGGGCACGCGCGCGAGCTGGCCGCCGCCAGCGGCGTGCGCCTGGAGATTGACCACGCGCGGCTGCAATTCCTTCCCGGCGCCCTGGAGGCGGCGCGCGCCGGCCACCAGCCCGGCGGACTCAAGAACAACCGCGAGTTCCTGTCCTGCGTCGTCGAGCTGCGGGCCCAGCTTCCGCCGGAAGTCGAAGCGCTGCTCTACGATCCGCAAACTTCGGGCGGCCTGCTGATTTCAGTCGAGGCCGGCGAGGCCGGCGCCCTGGAGAACGAGTTGCTCGAAGCGGGTGTGCCGGCGTCGATGATCGGGCGCGTGCTGCCCGATGCCCGGCCCCCGCTGGTGGTGATCTAATCGAATGGTGTAATGGGACGCAGATGAACGCAGATCAACGCAGATCGAAATGCGGAGGTTCAGTTTGGACAGCACAATGATTGCCGCCGCCATTATGGCCGCCGGCTTCGTGAACGCTCAACGGCAGGCCTTAAACGCCGGACGGCTCGATGACTCGCTGCGCGAGAAATTCGTCGAGTATTACCAGTTCATCCAGCAACAGACGCCACCGCCGAAAAAGAAAGAAGCGGAAGGCGCGTGACAACGGGCTACAGGCTGCAGGCTCCAGGCCGCGGCCCGCAGTTTTGCTGTAGCCTGTAGCCTGTAGCCCGTAGCCTCGGGTATACTCCGGCGCATGCTGCTGATTCGTCTGCTGTGTGCCGCGTTTCTGTTTGCCGGCTGGGCCCTGGCCGCCGGCGCCCCAATCACTCATGAAACCATCTGGCTGATGAAGCGCGTGGCGGCGCCCGTGGCCAGCCCCGATGGCAAGTGGGTTGTGTTTCAACTGACTGAGCCGGCGTACGAGGAGAAGGACCAATGGTCCGACTTGTGGATGGTGCCGGCCGACGGCAGCGCCAAGCCGCGCCGCCTGACCTTCTCGAAGGGCGCCGAGGCGGGCGCGGCCTGGAGTCCCGACAGCCGGCGGCTGGCTTTTTCAGCCCGGCGCGAAGGCGACGAGGCCGGCCAGGTGTACGTGATCGACGTGGCGGCCGGCGGCGAGGCCGTCCGCATCACCTCGCTCTCTACCGGCGCCGGCTCGCCCCGCTGGCGCCCCGACGGCCGGGCGCTGCTGTTCTCCTCCGCCGTGTATCCGGGGGCAGCCGACGACGAAGCCAACAAGAAGATCGCGGCCGAGCGCAAAGCGCGCAAGTACAACGCCCGCGTCTACGACACCTTCCCGATCCGTTACTGGGACCATTGGCTGGATGACCCGCAGCCGCACGTCTTCGTGCAGGCCGCCGAGCCGGGCCCGCCCGATTCGGGCGCGCGGCCGCGCGATTTGCTGGCCGGATCAAAGCTGGTGGCGGAGCCCGGATTTGCCGGCGTGCCTACCCCCACGGGCGAGGAGCTGGCCGCCATCTGGGCGCCCGACGGCCAATCGATTGTCTTCGTGGCGACCACCAAGAAGAACGCCACCGCCTATGCCCACGTCAACACCCATCTGTTCCAGGTGTCCGCCGACGGTGGCGAGCCGCGGCAACTGACCTCCGGCAACGACACTTTCTTGAGGCCCGCCTTCCGCCCCGACGGCAAATCGCTCTACTGCGCGACTCAGAAGCAGGACACCAAGGTTTATCACCTCGACCGCCTGGCGCGGATCCCGTGGCCGGCGGGTGGCCCGGCGGCGGTGATCTCGGAGAAGTTTGAGCGCTCGGTGGGCAGCTTTGCCTTCAGCCCCGACGGGAAGATGATCTACCTGATCGCCGAGGATGCCGGCTACGACAAGGTCTTCGCCCTGCCCGCCGGCGGCGGAGAAGCGCAGGTAGTCGCCGAAGCCGCGCGCGGCGTGTACTCGGGCCTCTCGATGCCCGGCCGCGCTCCGGCGCCGATCCTGGTGGCCGCCTGGGAAAGCGCGGTCAGCCCGGCCGAGGTGGTGCGCATCGACCCGGCCGGCGGCCGCCACAAGGCCCTGACCGATTTCAATTCCCAGCGCGTGGCGGCCATCGACTGGCAGCCGCTGCGCGAGTTCTGGTTCACCAGCAAGCGCGGCAAGCGCATCCACAACTTCATCGCCCTGCCTCCGGCCTTCGAGGAATCGAAGAAGTATCCCCTGGTGGTGCTGATGCACGGCGGGCCGGCCAGCATGTGGAAAGACCAGTTCTTCCTGCGCTGGAACTATCACTTGATCGCGCAGCCCGGGTACGTCGTCCTGATGACCAACTTCACCGGCTCCACCGGATACGGGGAGAAGTTCGCGCAGGACATCCAGGAAGATCCGTTCCGCGGGCCGGGCCAGGAGGTCAACGAGGCGGCCGATGAAGCGATTCGCCGCTTCCCCTTTATCGACGCCGGCCGCCAGGCGGCCGGCGGCGCCAGCTACGGCGGCCACATGGCCAACTGGCTCCAGGCCACCACCACCCGCTACAAGTGCCTGTTCAGCCATGCCGGCCTGGTCAACGCCGAGTCGCAGTGGGGCACCAGCGACATCATCTATCACCGCGAGCTGATGAACGGCGGACCGGTGTGGGAACAGGGCCCGGTGTGGCGGGAACAGAACCCCATCCGCTACGCGAAGAATTTCCGCACGCCGATGCTGATTACCGTCGGCGAGAAAGACTTCCGCGTGCCGCTGAACCAGTCGCTGGAGAACTGGAGCGTGCTGCAGCGGCTGCGCGTGCCCAGCCGGCTGATCGTCTTCCCCGACGCCGGCCACTGGATCCTGCGGGGCGACGACAGCCGCTTCTTCTACCAGCAGCTCCACGCCTGGCTGAAAAAATGGCTGTAGGCTGTGGGCTGTGGGCTGTAGGCTGGAAGCGGGTCTCCCACAGCCTACAGCCTACGGCCTACAGCCTAAATTTTCGGATGCATGGTGTGCCAGGGGGTGGCCTGCTCGAAGGCCAGCGCCACGCGCAGCGGCGCCGCTTCGTCATATAACCCGCCGGTAAACATGATGGCCTGCGGCAGGCCCTTGATGAAGCCGCAGGGCATGACCACGGCGGGGTGGCCGGTCAGGTTGGTGATCAGCAGGCTGGCGCTCGCCGGCGCCGGCGAGACAAACACATCCCACTTCTCCATCAGGCTGTCCATGGCCCGCATCAGCAGCGTGCGGGCCCGTTGCGCGCGCAGGTACTCGACGGCGGGGATGAAGCGCGAGGTGCGGAAGACGTTGGGCCAGTCGCCGGGCGCCTGGCCGGAAAGCTGGTTGACGCCGCCGCTGCGGGTCAGGTCGTCGAAGGCCGTGGCCGCTTCGGCGCTCAGAAGGAAGCGCAGGCTGCCGGTCGAGAATTTCGGCAGTTCCATCGGCTCCGGCTTCGCGCCCGCTTTCCGTAGTGCCTCCAGCGCTTCCTTGTATAAACCCTGCTGTTCGGCATCGCCCTGCTCGAGCTCGGCCTTCAGGTAGCCGATGCGCAGGCTGCCCAGCGGCGTGGCGGGCGACCAATGGAAGGGGATGTCGGTGACGGTGCGGTCGCGGCCGTCGGGGCCGTAAATGGCGGCCAGCACCGCCGCGCAATCTTCCACGCCGCGGCAGATGGGGCCGATCTTGTCCATCGTCCAGCTCAGGCCCATGGCGCCGTAGCGGCTGACGCGGCCGTAAGTGGGGCGCAGGCCGGTGGCGCCGCAGCGCGAGCAGGGCGAGACAATCGAGCCCAGCGTTTCGGTTCCCAGCGCGAAGCCCACCAGGCCGGCGGCGGTGGTTGAAGCCGATCCCGCCGAGGAGCCGCTGGAAGTGTCTTCCGTCTTCCAGGGGTTGCGGGTCATGCCGCCGAACCACAGCCCGCCTTGCGCCAGCGCCCCCATGGAGAGCTTGGCGATCAGCACCGCCCCGGCGGCGCGCAGCCGCTCGACCACGGCCGCATCGTAGTCAATCATCTGGCTGCGGTAGGGCTCAGCGCCCCAGGTGGTGGGGATGCCCTTGGTGGCGAACAGGTCCTTGGCGCCCCAGGGGATGCCATGCAGCGGGCCGCGGTAGCGGCCGCGGGCCATCTCGGCGTCGGCCTGGCGCGCCTGCTCCAGCGCCAGCTCCTCGGTGAGCGTGATGGTGCAATTCAGCTTCGGGCCATAGCGCTTCAGGCGCTCCAGGTACATCTTGGTGAGGTCCAGCGAGGAGACCTTGCGGCTGCGCAGCAGCTCGGCCAGTTCCAGTGCGGTCGAGAACGCGGCGTCCTCCAGCGAGCTGAATTTCGGCGCTTGCTGCTTGCTGAACGGCGGGCGCGCGCCGCGCCCCCGCCCGGTCGCCGCCGCTTGCCGCCGCGGGTATTCCTTACCCAGAAGCCCGGGGTGGAAACTAAAGGCCGGCTCGGTATCGAGCGGCACGTCAATCTGCCGCAGCGTTTCGTAGCTGGCCAGGTTGCGGTTGACGCCGGCCAGCGCCATGGCTTCCTGGGCCTCGGTCAGCTCGATGCCGATCAGTTGCTCGGCGGCGTCGAGCGCCTCCTTGGTCACCTTCTGCGGCGGCTGGGGCGGTTGCTTCTGCTGCTGGGCGGCGGCGGAAGAGGCGGCGGCGGCAATGCCGGGCGCCGCCAGCGCCCCGCCCGGGACCATCTTGACGAACGAACGCCGGTTGAGTTTCGCCATAAGTTTGGCACCTGTATCACGACCGGGGCGGCGTTGTCGAGCCGCCTGCGACTAATCACCCGCCTTCGGCGTCTAATCCATTTTCCTGATAGCCGCCATCCAAACGTCCGATTGACCCGCTTTCCGGACCCGGACTATCTTGGAATGTGGCGGCCCGCACGGTGCGGGGCGCCGAATTTGTGGAGGTGTGTTGATGACGCCTGAGCGTAAAGATCCAAAAGAAGTGCTGGAATTTGCCCGCAAGAACGACGTCAAAATCTTCGATCTGCGTTTTACCGACCTGCCGGGCCTCTGGCACCATATTTCCTTCCCCATCAAGCAATTGACGGAGAGCAGCTTCGAAGACGGCTTCGGGATGGACGGCTCCAGCATCCGCGGCTGGGCCGCCATCCACGAGAGCGACATGCTGCTGGTTCCCGACCCGAACTGGTACATGCTGGACCCCTTTACCGAAGTGCCGACCCTGGTGATGATCGGCGACATCGTGGACCCCATCACCAAGCAGCACTACGAGCGCGACCCGCGGTATATCGCCCGCAAGGCGGAGGCCTACCTGCGTTATACCGGCGTCGCCGACACCGCCTACTTCGGCGCGGAAGCGGAATTCTTCATTTTCGATAACATCCGGTTCGACCAGCGGGAGAACTGCGGGTTCTATTTCATCGACGCCGAGGAAGGGCGCTGGAACTCGGGCCGCGAGACCGACAACCTGGGCTACCGGCCGCGCTACAAGGAAGGCTACTTCCCGGTGCCGCCCACCGATCACTACCAGGACCTGCGGACCGAGATGGTGCTGACCATGGAGAAGTGCGGGATGGAAATCGAGTGCCACCACCACGAGGTGGCCACCGGCGGGCAGACGGAAATCGACCAGAAGTTCGACACCCTGGTGCGCTCGGCCGACAACATGATGCTCTACAAGTACATAACGCGGCAGGTGGCCAACCAGCACGGCAAGACGGTCACCTTCATGCCCAAGCCGCTGTTCCAGGACAACGGCAGCGGCATGCACACCCACCAGAGCCTGTGGAAGGAGGGCAAGCCGCTGTTTGCGGGCGACTGCTACGCCGGCCTCAGCCAGCTTGCGCTGTGGTACATCGGCGGGCTGCTGAAGCATGCGCCGGCCATTGTGGCCTTCGCCGCCCCCACCACCAATTCCTACAAGCGGCTGGTGCCGGGCTTCGAGGCCCCGGTCAACCTGGCCTACTCGCGGCGCAACCGCAGCGCGGCCTGCCGCATCCCCATGTACTCAGCCAATCCCAAGGCCAAGCGCGTCGAGTTCCGCCCGCCGGACCCCTCCTGCAACCCCTACCTGGCGTTTGTCGCCATGCTGATGGCCGGGCTGGATGGCATCGAGAACAAGATCAGCCCGGGCGAGCCGCTGGACAAGGACATCTACGACCTGTCACCGGAGGAGCTGCGCGACGTGCCGTCGCTGGCCGCTTCGCTGGAGGAATCGCTCAAGGCCCTGGAGAACGACCACCAGTTCCTGCTGAAGGGCGACGTTTTCACCGAGGAGCTGATCCAGACCTGGGTGGACTACAAGATGCGCAACGAAGCCCAGGCCGTGCGCTTACGCCCGCATCCTTACGAGTTCGCCCTGTACTACGACATTTGAGCTGGGACCGGGTTTAACCGCGGAGACGCGGAGAGCGCAAAGGTTTTCCCCGGCGCTCTCTGCGTTTTTCTTTGCAAAGCCGGAGTGTGGGTCACGAACAACAGCGTGTGGCAAGCCCTGGCAGCGGCGTGCATCGCCTGGTGACTTGATTCACTCGCCGCTTGTGGTATATTCCGCGCGTGCCAATGCGAATTTGCCGGCAAACATTATTCGGTGTACTGGCGCTGGCGGCTCTGTGTGCCTTTGGCGGGTCTGAGGCCCGGGAGCCGGCGCCGCGCTTCTCGGCCAAAACCCTTACCGGCGAGAAGTTAACGAACGACTCGGTGAAAGGCAAAGTCGTCCTGCTGCAGTTCTGGACCACATGGTGCCCGTACTGCCGTAGAGACCAGTCCGCGGTGGACGCCATCGATCGTGAGTTCGCGGGTAAGGGTCTGATCGCTCTGGCCGTGAATGTTGGCGAATCAAGGAAAACGGTCACGGAATATCTCGAGCAGAACCCGCGCTCCTGCCGGATCGTGCTGACCGAGGACACCAATCTGGCCGCGGTTTTCGGGGCAACCAGCTTTCCAGTTTACGTGTTGATCGACCGGGAGGGAAACATTGCCGGAACTCAACGTGGAGCGGGCGGGGAAGCGGCCTTGCGGCGTCTGTTGAGCCGCGCCGGTCTGGAATCGGACTAATCCGGCGAGGCCGGCACGGCCCTCATTCTGCGATTCGTCACTTGCAGGCCGAGTCAAGTATAAGTACCTTTCATGGTACGCTGATGACAGGGAGACTTCCGCCAACGCCGAGCGGAGGTGCGCCGCAAAAGCGGTTGCCCGCTGTTTTCTTCAGGACGGAGGCAGGCGGAGAGCCGGTGCGCGAGTGGCTGAAAAGTCTGCCGGCCGTGGAGCGGAGATTAATCGGCGCCGATATCAAGACGGTCGAGTTCGGCTGGCCCATCGGCATGCCGGTCTGCCGGTCACTAGCAAAGGGGCTGCACGAGGTCAGAACGGATTTGCCGGGCAATCGGATCGCGCGAGTGCTCTTTTACGTTGACAAACTTGGCCGCATGGTCCTGCTGCACGGATTCATCAAGAAGACGCAGAGGACACCAGACGAGGATCTGGAGCTTGCTCGTTCCAACAAGAGCAAACACGAGCGGGGGCTCGGATGAACAAGACAAGAGGATTCGATCACAGCGGTTCCACATTCGACAGCTTTCTCGAGGAAGAAGGAATTCTGGAGGAAACCGAGGCGCTCGCCATCAAGCGGGTCATTGCGTGGCAACTGAAACAGGCCATGAAGGAAAAGCACATCACGAAATATGCGATGGCGAAACGGCTGCATACCAGCCGGTCGCAGGTGGATCGCCTCCTGCATCCGGATAACATCGGGGTCACCATTGGCACCTTGAGCAAGGCAGCCAAGGTCGTTGGGAAGCGGATTGCTCTCGAGGTGGTAGACGCGACCCCCCGCCAATCCTTCCGGACACAATTACAAAGAAGGGCAAGCGGCGAGTTGCGGGGCAAGCAACAGACCACAATCGGCGCCGCACGCTAGCCAGGATTTCCTCGCGGGCCGCGACGACTCTGCGGTGGCGAAAGTCGGGACGAAGCAGAGGTCTTGGCTTGCGGCGCCAGGCGCGCTCTGCTGCCCTGCCAGTCGAACTCAAGCGGGTTGAAGCTGGAAACCGAGAGGGCGCGCAGCCGCCCGAATGCCATCGTCCAAACTAAGCAGTTGCAGCCCCGGAATGGCCGAACGCGCAACCAGCTCCGAGGCCAGGTGAATGGCATCGGGCGTGCGATGCGGCTCAGTGGGAAATGGTTGTCTGGCGCGCTCGACGATCTCAGGGCTGATCCGCAACATCTGCCAATGGCTCGCCAGGCCGTTGAGGCTCGCCCGGAGGGTCGCCGCACCGTTCTCGGCCATCTTGCCCAGCGCGACGGCACGGATCAGCACTCGGTCACACTCGATAAGGGTAGGGATGGATCGTTTGGCCCGCCCAGCGTAACGAGGCCTTTCCTGGCGAGTTCGAGCAATCCGGGTGGCAGACCGGAGCGCACGGCTGACTGCCCCGGAGGGTTCAGTTCCGCGACCACTTCGCCTC